>SDBT01003040.1_pt1 | contig 29131 bp, 47 predicted proteins | sample 2277101 | NCBI WGS metagenome assembly SDBT01 (sample SAMN10404973, study PRJNA504765) | marine sediment metagenome | isolation source: marine sediment core GS10_PC15, 103 cmbsf | place: Arctic Ocean: Southern Knipovich Ridge | collected 2010
TGGCTGGGATCGCGAAGCTGATCGGCGCGTCGGTGTCGCGGTCTGAGGTTGAGGTGACGGGTGCGGTGGTTTACACGTTGACACTTGATCGGGATCTGTCGGAGGAAGGCGATGCGGAATAAGTGGTGGCTCGAGAACGGCCGACTGCGTACTACGACGCCAACAACCGCGATTGTGGTGGTCACTGATGTCGCTGATTACCTAGCCCAGCTCGAGCTAGGCCGGCGAGTGTGGCGGATATGGCGTTAGCCCTTTACGAACGCCCCTTCCTGTATCCGAAACAGAAAGCCGCCCTGTTTTCTGAGAAACGCTACGTCGTCGTCGAGGCCTCTACCAAGAGCGGCAAGACCGTCGGATGCCTGGTGTGGCTCCACGAACAAGCCGCCCTCTACGGTTCGGAGGGTCGCAACTACTGGTGGATCGCCCCTATTCGCCGTGTCGCCAAGATCGCCTACAGGCGGCTCAAGCATTACCTACCGCCGGGGTCGTTCACCGCGAACGAAACTGAGATGACGATCACCCTCGACAACGGGGCGACCATTTTCTTTCTCGGCTCAGAGAACCCCGACACCCTCTACGGCGAGGACGTGTACGCCGCGGTGATCGATGAGGCGAGCCGCGTGAAGCAAGACTCCTGGTATGCGGTCCGGACCACTCTGACCGCGACTGAAGGTCCGGTGCGGATTATCGGGAATGTGAAGGGCCGTAAGAATTGGGCGTTCAAGCTGGCGCGCCGCGCTGAGGCCGGCCACCCGGCATATCACTATGCGAAGTTGACTGTGTGGGATGCGGTGGATGCGGGGATTTTCTCAGCCGAGGAGGCCGAAGACGCCCGCGAGATGCTGCCCGAGGCGGTTTATAAAGAGCTGTATTTGGCTGAGGCCGCCGCCGAGAGCGAGGCGTTCTTTGAGACTGACAATATCGGGATCATCGAGGAGCTACCGGCGGGGCTCCGTATCGTGAGGACGTGGGACTTCGCGGTAACCGAGGAAGGCGACGCGGTCGATCCTGACTTTACAGTAGGTGTGAAAATGGGGTTCGATGGGAAACGGTTTGTCATCATCGACATCGTTCGCCGAAGGGCGGCGCCAGATACGATCATCGGCCTAGTCCAAACTACCGCGATGGGTGACGGCCCGAACTGTCAACAGCTCATCGAGGAGGAGAAAGGCGCGTCGGGGAAGATGATGGTCGGCCTGTTCAAACGGATGCTCGCCGAAGTCGAAGGAACCGGACGAGTGATCCCGGTCCCGATCAGCGGCGCCAAGCCAGTACGAGCGTTCCACTTCGGTGCAGCGTGTAACGACAAACGCGTCTCGCTCTTAGCCGCGGATTGGAACGCCGGGTTCCTCGAGGAGTGCGACGACTTCCCCGACGGCGACCATGACGACCAGGTCGACGCCGCCGCCCACGGTTATAACCACCTAGTGCCAGCCCGGCCACCGCAAGTACGGTTCCTCGGATGATCCGCCGATCGTGGGGCGCTGTGAAACGGGCGGCGCCTGTCCTGCTCGACACCGCCGGGTTCGTTTCTGTCACCGCCGGCGTGTACCTTGTCGAGGGTGCATGGTTGGCCCTCATCGTCGCCGGTGTGTTGTTGGTAGTAGCCGGATACCGCGCACAGTCGTAAAGTGTCACCATGAAGTCGATAATCGGCGCCATCCTCGACCGGGCACCTGTCCCTTTCGTCCGCGACTCGGTGTTCCTCCCCGTCGAAGGGAACGCTAACCGGTCGATGGAACTGCACCTGTCGGTGATGGAGGCCCAGTCGACCCTATTCGCGATCGTGGACCGGCTCGCCACGTCTGTCGCGGCGACGGAATGGTCGTTGTGGCGCGGCGACCGGAACCTCGCCACCCACGAAGGCGGCAGCCGAGTCACCCGACATCCCGCTCTGGTCGTATGGAACCGGCCGAACCCGTTCCTGACCCGCCCCGAGCTGATTGAGACGGTGCAGCAGCATTTTGAACTGGTAGGCGAAAAGTGGCTGATTATGGTCCGTTCCGAACTCCTCAACGGCGACGGCCCACCGGTCGAGTTGTGGCCGGTACGCCCCGACCGGATGACAATCCTGCCTTCGGCGCGGGATTTCATTGCCGGTTACGAGTACGGCGCCGGCCGCGACAAGATCCCGCTGCGGGTCGATCAGGTGATTTACAACAAACGTCCCAACCCGCTCGACGCCTATCGCGGCCTCGGCCCCGTAGGGTCGCTCCTGTTGGATATTGAAGGCGAAACGGCGGCGTCGGAATGGAACACCCGGTTTTTCCGGCAAGGCGCGGAGCCGGGCGGGATCATCGAAGTACCCGAAGGGCTCAGCGACCAGGAGTTCGAGACGCTCAACGAACGGTGGAACCAGCAACACAAAGGGGTCCGCAACGCCCACCGGGTAGCCATCATCGAAAAGGCCACATGGAAAGACCGCCGGTTCACGATGCGCGACATGCAATTCGAGCAGCTACGGCGCTTTAATCGTGAAACCTTCCGCCAGGCATACGGCTTCCCGAAGCCTCTCCTCGGCGACGTGGAGGACGTCAATCGGGCGAATGCCGAAGCCGCCGAAATCGTGTTCGCCCGCTGGCTCCAAGTCCCAAGGCTTAACCGGTGGCGCACCCTCCTCAACGACGACTTCCTTCCCGCCTTCGGGTCGATGGGTGCCGGGTTCGTCTTCGACTATGAGAACCCGATCCCGCAGCTCGCCGCCGTCGACGAAACGGGTGGGGAGCCGGTCGCGGTGCAGAACCAGATCGGGGCGATCCTCCGCGAACTCCGCGGTCTAGGTGCGAAACTGGAAGACACCGAAGAGAGGGGGGAGTAAATGGCCGCCGCGGTGGTCGCCGTCGTGCAAGGCGACAAGTCAGCGCGGATCGTCAAGTCAACGATGACGTGGACCTCGAGCGACACCGGGGCCGCTACCGGGACCGCCTATATCGACGGGGCCATTGTCCGGGTCGTGACCAACCCCGGCGGCACTGCCCCGACCGACGATTACGACCTCACGATCATCGACTCCGACGGTGTCGACCTGCTTGCTGGTGAAGGCGCCAACCGAGACACGTCCACGTCGGAGCAGATATTCCCCACCAATACGCCTTTCCATAACGGGATTGTGACGGTGACGATCGCTAACGCTGGCGACACGAAGGACGGGGTAGTTTCGATCTACACCGCCTGGGGCTAGCAGATGGCGTCCTACTTCGTTGATGCCACCGCCGGTGACGACGCTAAGGACGGGCTAACAGAAGCGAACGCCTGGAAGACGATGTCGAAAGTCAACGCCGCTTCCTTTTCCGCTGGCGACACGATCAGCCTGCAAAGAGGGGAAGTGTGGCGTGAGTCGTTAACGGTTCCGTCAGCGGGTACCTCTGGCAATCCGATCACGTTTGACGCTTACGGTACGGGAGCCGACCCGATCATCGACGGCAGCGACGTGGTCACAGGGTGGACTCTCGACTCGGGAAGCATCTACACCGCCACCTTCAACAACGGGATCACAACATTCCTGATCCTAGAAAACGGGGTACCGTTGAAACGACGTGCAACGCAAGGGGCCGTCGTTGCTGCTGGTGAGTTCTTTGCCGACGACGGTGCCAACACGATGTACGTATGGGCGACCGATTCGGCCGACCCAGATACCCACACGATGGAAGTCGGGGCACGATTTCACACGATGCAGGCCAGCGGGAAAAGTTTCCTAGCGTTCGCTAACATCCATTTCCGCGGCGCCGGCGGCGAATTCGGAAGTGCAGCACGACTCGATACCCAAACCTCTGATGTCACCTTCACCGACTGTGAAATGTCGGCCACCCATTATGCCGGGGTTTGGCTCCTTTTCGATGCGGGAAATAGCGGCCCCGACAACATCACCTACACTGATTGCACTATCCACGACTGTGTCGTATTCGGGGCGCACATTCAGGGCGAAACAACCTCAAACCGTCTTGATGCGATCACCTTTACCGGGTGTCGTATCCATGACTGTGGCGACCCCGATACTGCTCAACATGGAATATCACTTAGACGTGTTACCAACGCCTCCATCTTGAATTGTGAAATTGATAACAATGTCGGCTCCCAGGCGTGGGGTGGCGGCCTCTACCTCGACCACGCACCATCAGCCACTATCCAAAACAACCGGGTCCATGACAACGATCCGCAAGGTATCCAAGCCGATGTCAACAGCAACGGCTTCGACATATCCGGCAACACGGTATACGACAACATCAACAACGGGATCATGGTTGAAGACCATCTCACCGCGGCGGGGACCTCGCAGCTCAACAGCAACATTGTGTATGGGAATGTGCGAGGCCTCTACTTCGGTCCCGGTGGTGTCGATTTTAAGGTCACTGGTGTTACCGTCCAACGCAACATCATCTACGGCAATACATCTAGCGTGTGGGCTATCGACGGCACCGGCGGCACGCTCTCCGACTACTTCGACAATGATGTAGACCTCAACACCTACACCGGCGACGGCGCCGCCGCCCCAGTGTTTCACACCGAGGAACCCGACGCCGACTATGACCTCGCTGGTTGGAGGACCGTGACTGGATGGGATACTTTCGCAACCTTTGAGGACAAGTTGGTTCTGCTCTTGGGAGTGCCGTGATCTATCTCGGCTAGTGGAAAGAAACCGACCTCGACCCGCCCGGGTAGTACACTCTCCGTCAATGCGACCCCTCACCGGCTCGGCTGTCCTCAACTGGCTCCCCACCTCCGGCAGCTGGTACACGGTCAGTAACAAGACCGACCCGGTACGCGCCGAGATGTTCATATTCGACGAGATCGGGTTTTTCGGCGTCACCGCCGCCGACTTCGTGCAAGAACTGGTCGACATCACCGCCCCCGAAATCCTGGTTCACCTTTCGAGCCGTGGCGGTGACGTGTTCGACGGGGTCGCCATCTTCAATGCCCTACGCACCCACCCGGCCCGTATCGTCATCCAAGTCGACTCGATGGCCGCCTCTGTAGCGTCCGTCATCGCTCAGGCCGGCGACGAACGGATAATGATTACCGGCTCCCAGATGATGATTCACGACGCGTGGGCGCTTGTCGTCGGGGACGCCGAAGACCTCCGCGACATCGCTGACACGCTCGATAAACAGACCGACATCATCGCCGCCATATACGCGGAACGTGCCGGCGACGGCCGCAAAAAAAGCCACTTCCGGACACTGATGCGCGCCGAAACTTTCATGAACGCGACCGAAACCGTAGCGGAAGGGTTAGCGGATAGCGTCACAAAACCCGGCACCGGTGGTAAGGTGCCCGACAGCGCAAACGATGGAGAAAAAGTAGACGTGTCTGACTTCCTGGCCGCAGCCACCCGAATCGGAGCAACATGACGGCCGACACGACCGAGAAAACCGCGACAACTAATGTCATTCCCTCCACCCCCGAGGAGTTCGCCGAATTCCTCACCGACGAGAAACGGGTTGCCGCCCTCTTCGGCCCCGACTCAGACACCCAGGCCCGCCTCGACTTTTTCGCTGAATACAACGAGAAAATCAACAAGGCCGGGAAGATCGCCGACCTCGTCACCGAGGAAGTCACCGCCTCAGTGACCGAATGGCTCAAGGATTACGCCGACAAGAACGAACGCCCCGACCTCGCTTCTGTAGCCGGCGACATCTCGAGCGAAGTTGTACGGCGTATGCAACCCGGCAAAGCCGGCGGCGCCGAAAAGTCAGCGACCTACAACCCAAAGGCGATGGGCGCCTCCATCGATGAGATGTTCGAGGATTCCGCCGACTATTTCAAGACGATTTGGCATAACGCCGACGGCAACGCCCCCGGAGTCGGCGACAAACGCACCGCGATACGTGCCGCCTTCTCAGAAAGTGTCCCATCTGAAGGCGGGTTTCTCGTCCCCGAACGGCTCCGCTCCGAACTCCTCCGCGTAGCCCTCGAGTCTTCGATCGTCCGTCCCAGGGCTCGGGTGATTCCGATGGAATCGCTGCGGGTACCGTTCCCGGCCATTGACTCCACCAGCAACGTCTCGAGCGTCTTCGGTGGGGTCATTGGTTACTGGACCGAAGAGGGCGCCACCCTCACCGAATCGTCAGCCTCCTTCCGGCGTCTCGTCCTCGAAGCTAAGAAGCTGACCGCCTACACCGAAGTCCCCAATGAGCTGATCTCCGACTCGGCCATCTCCTTCGGCGCGTTCATCGATCAGATTTTCCCCGAGGCTCTCGCCTTCTACGAAGACATCGCGTTCTTCACCGGCGGCGGCGCCGGCGAACCGCTCGGGTTCCTCAACGCCACTGCTGCCATCGAGGTGACGAAAGAAACCGGCCAGGCTGCGAATACGATCGTGTGGGAGAATCTGGTCAAGGCCTACTCCCGGATGCTTCCCTCGAGCCTCGGTCGGGCGGTATGGGTCGCTTCGATCAACACGTTCCCCGAACTCGCCACAATGGCCCTGTCTGTCGGTACCGGCGGCTCCGCTATCTGGCTCAACAACGGCGCCGTAGGGCCGCCGATGACGATTCTGGGCCGCCCGGTCATCTTCACTGAGAAGGCTCCGACGCTCGGCGCTGCCGGCGACATCAACTTTGTCGACTTCGGGTTCTACCTGATCGGCGACCGGCAAGTCATGTCGGCCCGCTCCTCAGAAGATTTCAAGTTCCAGACCGACGAGACTGCGTTCAGGATTATCGAACGGCTCGACGGTAGGCCGTGGCTGGATTCGGCTATCACGCCACAGAACAACAGCGACACGTTGAGCCCATTCGTCAAGATCGCGGTGAGGGCATAACATGGCAAAGCTAGGCCAAGACTTCGACATCGGTACCGGGATCATCCCGATCGACCTCGCCGACGGCCCCAACACCGGCCATCGCCTGCACATGAAAAACTACGGCGGCGTCTGCATCACCACATATATCGCAGTCGGTACCGCTGCCCAAGCGCCCACTATCACACTCCAAGAGCACGACGCCGCCACCGCCGGGACAAGTCAAAACCTGGTGGTGATCGCCGAATATCACGAGAAAACCGAACTCGCCCTCGACGGCGACGAAGTGTGGGCCTCGACAACCCAGACCGCAGCGGCGACACTCACCGACGCGACATGGGACGACGCCGGCCAGTCACTTATCACGTTCGAGGTCGAAGCGGACCAACTGTCCGACGGGTTTGAGTGGCTTTCGGTAAACATCGGCGACCCCGGCACCGCCCACCTCGGTTGCGTGTTCTACGTCATGTACGACCTGGCCCACCAGAAGGCGCCCGCGAACCTGGTCGAGCCGAACGCCTAAGGGGGCCAGATGTCAACGATCATCCAAGGCACCCAACGCGAAGACATCCTGTGGGGCACGAAAGTCACCAGCGCCACCGGAACCCTCTCCGCTACCGACATCGACATTTTCACCGTCGCCGGCGGCCGGTGTGTCATCACGTCGCTGGTCGGGGAAGTCACCGTCGCGGTCACCGTCGCTAACGCATCTTTGATCAAACTCAACCCGACGGTTGCCGCTGACACCGACCTCTGCGCCGCCCTCGACATCGGGACCACCGACACCCCCGTCGGGCACCTGTTGTCGATCACCGGGACCGCCGCCGATGCGATGGTCCGCGGTGCTGGGGTGCCGATGCTGGCTACTGAGATCATTGTCATGGAAGGCGTCATCGAACACGAGTCGGCAGGGACAGACGGCGCAGTCACCTGGACGCTGACCTATGTTCCCTATGACGACGGCGCGACGATCGTAGCCTCCTGATGACGGTCATGGTCGACGGCGCCTCAGTGCGGGCCGTTACCCAAGGAATCCTTGTCGAGACAACTGCCGCGGTGCCTGCCTCGGGATCGTCGGTTGACCTGTTCACCGTCGATGGCGGGTCCGTGTGGCTGGTCGGTTTCCACGGCGATGTCGAAGTGCAACTAGTTGCCGATACCGACCTTTCAATCCATGTCGACCCCGACGACGGCGGAACCAACCTCGACCTCGCCACCACACTCGTCGCCGACGGTGATGTCACCGGCTCCATCTACACGTTGAACCCGACCGCCGGCGGGGCGCTGGTTGTCACCCTCGACCTTGCCTACAACGCCATCCTCGAGGACCAAATCCTGCTCACCCCCGGCGACATCCTCCTTACCTCAGCCGGTGCCGGTGCCGGCGGCGGATCAATCCACTGGTATGTCACATATGCGCCCATTGACGCCGACGCCACAATGGCGGCCTCATAATGCCCAAGAACCACCGCGACCGCCCACCCACCTACTCCTATCCCGTCGGTGTGCTGGTGGACGCCCAACCAGCAGCAACAGCGGATGAGCCGCCGGAGGACACGGCCCTCCAAGACCTATCACCTCCGGCGGCCTCCGCAACCCGCGCGAAATGGGTCGACTACGCCACCGCCATTGGTGTCGATGTGGCCGGGTTGACGAAGGCGCAGATCCGAAACCTGGTGCTCTGATGGCGCTATGGGTATGCGAGAAGTGCACCACCCGATACTCGGTCGGCGCCGAGAAGTGTCCGCAATGCGGGTCGAAACAGTTCCACGAAGACGGCCAAAAAGCGACCCCGAAACCGAGGGTTAAGAAATGAGTTGGGACGAACTCGCCACGATCGTCGCCGACCGCGAAGCTGTGGTCCCCCCGCTGCAGGCACCGACAGCGTGTCCCAACGACGGCGAACCGCTCCAAGTCGCCGCCGCCGGGAGTCTCGTGTGCCTGTTCGACGGGTGGCAATGGCCCCGCGACGTGCCACTCACAGAACGGACACCGGCGTGAGACTTCTCCACCCCACCGCGACCAACACGACCATCGAAGGCCGAGCCAAAACCGGCGAAGTCGGACCGAAAGGGCTCGTCACCCACCGCGAAGTGTGGGACGGCTCCACCGCGGTAGTCGCTCAGCCGGGGACGATCCATTACTGTTACGACGATGACGGCAATTTCCGCAAGCTCACTATGGTGGAGATGATGGCCAAGGGGTATTTCGTTATCGGGAGGGGTCCAATTGGCTTCTAGAACGGAAAAGCTCAAAGCTCAACTCGCCCTCGAGGAAGCGCAAGATGCGTTCATCGCGGCAAAGCTAGCCGGGCAGAAGAAACGCGACGCCGCCATAGCTAAAGCGTTCACCGCCGCTAAGACACCGGAAGAGTACGCCGATGCAGTCCGGAAAATCGCGCCCGCCGTATCCAAGAAAGACAAAGAAGCATTTCACGCCATACGCGCCGCGTACCGGGCCAACTACCGCGGCGCCCCTAAGGATGGCGGCGCCGCCCCCGACACCCACAACGCCGGAAGCAGGGTGAACTGATGGCAGTCTCATCCGGCCTCTACTTCCTCAGCTTCGAGAAGATGCTTATCGACACGCTCGGTGAGTCGCTAGAAGCCGAAGACCACACTGCGGGGCTCGTCACCGACACCTACGCCCCGAACTTCGACACTCACGATTTCCACGCCGACATCACCAACGAGATCACCGGCGGGAACTACGCCGCCGATGTCGTCACCGCCACCGAAGTCACCGTCTCCCCGGCAGGGACCCTCAAGTTCGACCATATCGACACCCTGTACGACAACGGCGGCAGCGACGACGTGACGATCACGAACGCTGAGGCGCAATACTTTGTCACTACCGTCGGGTCGTCAGCGACCGACCAGCTTATCTACCTCCTCGACTTCGGAGCGCCGTCGTCGTCTACCAACTCGACCTTCACCACCCAAATCAATACGCTCGGGGCCTTCACGATCGACCTGACCCCGTAAGCCAGGGGGCCGCAGAATGGCGCGCACCCTCCACGTTTACCCCAAAGCGATAATCGACGCGTCTACCTGGACCTATCTGTTGAAGGTGGGCGACAGCCGCTTCGAACACACCATCGCGGCAGGGGTGACAGCGACGACTGAGCTGCGTCTGTTGAAAGTGTCGTGGGATCTCACCGTCGAAGATACGGACATTGACCAGGACGTAGACGACGCCTTATTCGTAGACGACATTCGCCCCGGCCCGCAAGTCGAAACGGTGTGGAGCAACTGGCAAGAAACGGCGGAAGGCATCATCGCCGGCCTCGACCCGGGCTATACCGTCGCTGACTTTTGGGCCGAATGGACGTTTGGCGATACCCAGGCTGTACGTAACGACGTGAACCGGGCCCTCGTCGCCGGACCTGGCGGGATCGGCCGCGGCTGGGAGATTGTCGTCGGGTCGTTGCATCAGCACGAAGGCGACGGGACGAATACTGATGGCTGAACTCACCCACCTATACGACGACCAAGATTCAGCCCAAACCACCACGTCCGGCACCTACGGCGACATCACAGGGATCTCTGTCACGCCGTTAGCGAACACGACATATCTCATCATTGCCCGCGCCCTTTTCGGTGTCGACAGCATCACCAATAAGGGATATTTCCGAGTCGAAACAGCAGACGACACCACAATCGAAGCCAGATCGGAAATGATTGTCGAGTTCATGGAAACCAGCTCGACTGGGTTCCTTCCTTATCTATACGTCGGGTCGTTTACCAGCGACGGGACACCCGACACTGTCAACCTACAATTTAAGGTAGACGGGTCATCGACATTGACCGCCGACCAGATGTCGCTATGGCTCCTCGACCTCGGCGCCATCGGAGAATCCGGGTATTGGGACGGGACAGTCACCGACAACGACGCCGCCTGGGGAGCTTCCCCCGACAATATCGCCAACGGCAACCCGGCACTCGGAGCCACCTGCACTACGACGGGTTCCACGTCGAGCAACGAGATCAGGATTGCCAACAACCAGCACCCGACCAGCGGCGATGTCAAAGCGCCGGTAACGATACAAATTCGTGGTCGTAGAACGAGTTCGACTTCCGTGGTGGGATTCGAAGTGTTCGACGGCGGCGACTCCCTCATGTCGGATACCTTTTCTTTCTTTAACGCCGCCGGTAACGAGGAATGGACCCAGCCGTTCCATGTCCCCGCCCCCTCTGGTGGTTGGACTGCCGCCAAAATGGAGGGATTAGAGGTCGTGATATGGCTCGTTTCTGGTGACGGTCTATTCATTACCCAAGTCGATTTCCGCACCGGATATGTAGAACACGCACCCGACGGCTACGTCCGAACGACGGGGACAGATTTAGACGACGACGGGACCACCGACGAGTATCACACCACCGAAGCCACCAGCCTTATAGCACGACTCGACGGCGCAGCCCTAGCAACCGACGAATGGCTAGTCGCCGGTTACGCCACCTGCACTATCGCCTCTACTGGGAAAGTGTTTTCCCACTCCCTGTATGCCGCCTACGACGTATCTACCGCTGTCGAAGTGACCCGTCACAGCGCCGAGGGGGAAGACACCACCGCCCCCGAGCGTCGGCTGTCCGGCTCCATTATCCGGCATCAAGCCTCATCAGGAACCCCTAACGTCACCCTCTACGGCGTAGACGAAGCCGGAGGTGGGGCGCATAACGAAGACGGCGGCGGCTACCTGATCGCCCTCCCCGCCAGTATCTTTGCCGATTTCGAGCACTTCTATACGGCAGGGACTATCGCGATCGACGGTACGGAAACCACCATCCAAACCTCCGGTAGCTACACCCCGACGGTCACCGGCAACCATCTCATCTTCGGCCGATCGAACGGGGAAGGCGACCCCACGGCTCTCGGTGGCATGTGGGTCGAATCGACCACCACCGAAATCAGGACCGGCGACGCAGCGCCGACCCATAACCAAATATGGGACCCGCAAGACAACGAATATCAAGCCACTTTCCAACGCTACAGCATCACTACGGCCGAAACCTTCAACCTCCGCAGCCAGGGTGCCGCCGCCAACTTCGACCAGGAACACCGTTGGCTAGTCATCGTCAACCTGAACGCGGCGGCAGGTGGGACGCCGGCCACCGTCACCCCCGGCGTCATCGCCGCTACCGCCGCGTTGCCCGCTCCTACCCTGGTCGGTACCGCCGTCGTTACCCCCGGCGCGGTTGCAGCGGTCGCCGCGTTGCCGGCGACGAAGAATCCACAAGTGGTAACAACGTCGCCGGTCGTAGGCACCGCGGCACTCCCAGCCCCCACCCTGGTCGGCGGCGCCGTTGCTACTCCCGGCGCCGTCGCGGCTATCGGCGCCCTCCCAGCCCCCACTACGGTCGGTGGCGCCGTCGTCACGCCCACAACCGTCGCCGCTGTCGCTGCTCTCCCGGCGACTAAGAATCCGCAGGTGGTATCCGCCTCAACGGTCGCCGCTATTGGGGCTCTACCCGCCGTCACTACGGTCGGTGGTGCAGTAGTCACCCCCGGCGCCGTCGCCGCTGTCGCGGCGCTCCCCGCGCCCACCCTGGTCGGCGGCGCAGTAGTCACCCCCGGCACCGTCGCCGCGATAGCCGCGCTGCCGGCGACCAAGAATCCACAAGTGGTGTCCACCTCGACAGTCGCTGCTCTAGCCGCGTTGCCAGCCGTCACTGTGGCCGGCGGTGCCGTCGTCACCCCCGGCGTAGTTGTAGCTGTGGGAGCGTTGCCGGCGGTGACGATTCTGATCGGTGGGACCGTCGTGACTCCCGGCGCGGTCGCTGCTATCGCGGCGTTACCAGCCCCGACGGTCGCGGCGGGCGTCGTCGTCACCCCCGGCGTCGTCGCAGCTGTCGCCGCGTTGCCGGCTGTGACGATCATCGGCGGTGCGGTCGTCACCCCCGGCGCCATCGCCGCGGTTGGGGCTCTACCCGCGCCCACCCTGGTAGGTGGAGCAGTCGTCACCCCCGGCCAGATTGCGGCTATTGCCGCGTTACCGGCGGTTACGATCATCATCGGCGGCGCCTCCGCGTTAGTGACCCCTGACACCATCGCCGCTATTGCGGCTCTCCCCGCGGTGTCGGTCGCCGCCGGTGTAGTTGTCACTCCCGGCGCCGTCGCCGCTACTGCGACGCTACCGGCTCCTACCCTGGTAGGCGGGGCGGTGGTGACTACCAGTTCCCAGTTCCTAGTAATCCCTGATCTTGCTGGCAACAACGTCCGTACCCCGACCCACGCCAGTCTGGAGTTCACCGGCGACTTCGATCTACGCGTCGACCTTCTCGTTGATCCCTGGCTCGGCACCGGCCAGCGGCCCATCATGGCCAAAGGAGCCTCCGATGCGACGATGGGGTTCTTCATCGGCTACACCTTGGCTGAACGTTGGAACATCCAATGGCATGACGGCACCAGCCTCCAGATCGTGGAATCCATTGTCGATGTCCCGGCTGTCGGCGAGCGGGTACGAGTCCGAGCCACCCTAGATGTCGACAACGACGCCGTCGGGCACGATGTCAAGTTCTACAAATCCACTGATTTCAAAAACTGGACCCAGCTTGGCGCCACCATCACCAACGCCGGCACCACCGTTGTCACCGCCAACAGCAACGACCTCGAGTTCGGAGCCGACCGTAACGGGACTCGTGCCAGATGGCTCGGCCGCGCATATCGGGGGCAGGTATACGACGGGATCGACGGCACCCTCGTCGCCGACTTCGACGCGGAGGATTTCGCCGCCGGCGACACCGACACCGACACGGCAGTAGACAGCACCGACAAGACGTGGACAATCTTTGGGGCTTCAACGGTGGCTACCGCCGCGGCGGGGATCGACGCCGCTGCCATCCTCCCGGCTCCGACCCTGGCCGGCGGGGCGGTGGTGACGCCCGGCGCGGTTGCCGCCATAGCCGCGCTCCCTGCGGTTACGATCATTATCGGCGGCGCCTCCGCGACGGTCACGCCTGGCGCGGTTGCCGCCATAGCCGCCCTCCCCGCGCCGACGATCGCGGCTGGTGTACTGGTAACCCCGTCCCAGATCGCAGCCATAGCCGCGCTCCCTGCTGCCACTACGGTCGGTGGTGCCGTCGCCACCCCCGGCGCGGTTGCCGCCATAGCCGCCCTCCCCGCGGTTACGACCATCGGTGGTGCGGTCGTCACGCCCGGCGCGGTCGCCGCTATCGCCACACTCCCTGCGGTGACGTTGGCGACCGGTGCGGGTGTCACCCCGAATACCATTGCCGCCATAGCCACACTCCCCGCGGTGACTCTGGTAGGTGGTGCTGTCGCTATCCCTGGTGCCATCGCCGCCGTCGCGGCCTTACCCGCCGCGACGGTCTTGGCTGGCGATGTGGTTGTCACCCCCGGCGTCATTGCGGCGATCGTTGCTTTCCCTGCCGTAGTAATTCGCACCCCGCCTGAAGTGTTCGTCGGCAACTGGTACACCCTCGTCGGTATTCTCGAGGACGCCCGCGCTGTACACGAACTCAACCGCGGCGGCGAACGGGTCGCCTGCCCTAACGATGGCCAACCGCTTCTCGCCGACCAACACGGCTTGTATTGTCCCTATGACGGGTGGCGGCCAATCCCGGTCAAGTTCAAAGATGTTCCCAGTTCAGCTCAATACGACAGGTTTGACGAGCCGCGGGAGCGGGTACCGTTCAACCGGTGAGATGCCTAGTACACTCTGGTCGACCTCTTAGAAAGACGGAGGTGGCAAGTGGCGAGCCCTCTATACGCCACAGTGGAGCAGCTGCAAGCTGCCGCTGATTACAAACCAACCGCGTATGAGGCCGAACGGCTACGCCGCATTGTCGACGCCGCTAGTCGCCGCATCGAGCTACGCCTACACCGCCACTTCTACCCCCTCACCGAAACCGTTACCTATACGCGTCCCGTTCTCACCAAACCGCACACGTCGACCTCTACCGGATTTTTCCTCAACCGTGACTTACTGTCCGTCTCTGCTGTCACGGTCGACGACGCTGCCCAAACTGTCGGCCTCATCGAATTGTGGCCCACCCAGTACGGGCCGCCGTACTCGTGGCTCGGGGTCACCGGTGCTGATATTGTCATCGTCGCCGATTGGGGATTCAGCAACACCACCACCCCCGCCGGTGCCCTCGCCGAAGCCCTCGACGCGTCAGAGACCGCGGTGGATGTCACCGACTCGAGCACCAGCAGCGGGCTCGGGATCGGGGATCTGGCGATTGTCGACACGGAACGGATGGTCGTCACCGCCAAAACGCAGCTCGACATCGCCCAGAACATCCAAGGCAACCTCACCGCCGACACGTCGAATACGACGGTCCCGGTAGAGGACGGGACCGCCATATTCGCCGGCGAATCCCTCCTGGTTAATGCGGAGGAGATGCTGGTCCTCGCCATTTCAGCCAACAACCTCACCGTGAAGCGGGCGTGGAACGGGTCTGTCCTCGCCGCCCACACCAGCGGCGACGACATATTCGCCCCCCGCACCCTCACCGTAGAACGGGGCGCTGCAGGGTCTACTGCCGCCACCCACGCCGACACCACCGCTATCACCCGCAACCTGCCGCCGGCAGCGATCACCGACCTGTGTATCGCCGAGGCGATCAACACGTATGAGCAGGAAACCGCAGGGTACGCCCGCGAAGTCGGCGCCGGCGAAACACAAACAGAGGCCCGCGGTATCGGCCTGAAAGACGCCCGCAACGAAGCCAACGGCTATCTACGCGTCCGAGTCGCCGCAGTATGACCAGCCGCGACACCACTATTACTACCACCGGGCCTTTGTTCGACGGGCGAGCCCTCCGAGCCTTGAGCCGTCTTGAGGAGGATCTAACCGAGGTGGTCGCAGAACAGGGTGAGGTCGACGTGGTGCAATTCCTCGACTCGGCGCTGCGGAACCCGACCGGGTTTTACCAGTCGCGCATTCGCACCGATCGGATAGCCAAAGACCGCCAGGAGGTATCCGACGGCGGGGTGGTGTATGGGCCGTGGCTCGAGGGCGTGTCGAGCCGTAACAGGGCGTCCACGTTCAAGGGGTACGCCCATTTCCGACGGGTCGCTCAGAAGCTAGAACGCAACGTGACCCGCATCACCGCCCCGGTTACCCGCCGGCGGGTTGGGCAGATGAACCGATGAACACGCTCGGCTTTTTCCAAGCGATCGAAACGCACCTGCTCAAGCTAGGCCGCTTCGACCAGGTAAACCGCCACGAACCCAAGAATGCGCCGGGTAACAAGATGGTCGCCGCCATCATCGCCGGCCCCCAAGGGCCTGCTATCGGCAGCGGCCTCGCCACCTCCACCGCCCGAGTCGAATTTACCATCAGGATCTACGTCAACATGATGGCGCAACCCCTCGACGGCACCGATCCTGACCTGATCGCCGCCACCGACCTTGTCATCAACTCGTTCAGCGGCGACTTCACCCTCGGCGCGTCAGTTATGGCGATCGACCTGCAAGGTATGGCAGGGGCACCGCTCGGAGCCAACCCTGGATATATCACTCAAGACAGCGTCCTGTACCGCGTGATGGACATCACACTCCCGCTACTGGTTACCGCGGCCTGGACTCAGGCTGCCTAGGAGGACCACATGGCAAAATCGACAGGCTTAGGCGACAACTTCTACGCCGGCGGCTACGACCTCAGCGGCGACACCGCCAGCCTAGAAACCATCAGCGGCGGTCCTGCGGCCCTCGAGGTCACCGGAATCGACAAGTCCGCGGTGGAACGTATCGGCGGGCTCCGCACCGGTGGGGTGTCGTGGACTAGCTGGTTCAATCCTGATGCCAAACAGCAGCACGTTGCCCTCAGTGCCCTTCCCACCGCGGACGTGCAAGTCATGTATTTCCGCGGCACCACCCTCGGCAACGGCGCCGCCGCGTGTGTCGCGAAACAGATCAGCTACGATCCGACCCGCGGCACCGACGGCTCCCTTACCTTCGGCGTGGAAGCCCAATCGAACGGGTTAGGCCTCGAGTGGGGCAGGATGCTCACCGCTGGTGTCAAAACAGACACCGCCGCCGCTAACGGAACCGGCGTAGAGAACGCGGCCCAGGCGTCTACCAACTTCGGCCTACAGGCGTATCTGCAAACCTTCGACTTCACCGGCACCGACGTGACCGTCAAACTGCAAGAGTCCTCCGACGACGGCGGCGACGTATACGCCGACATCACTGGCGGCGGGTTCACCCAAATCACTTCCGGCGACCAGCACTCCGAACGGATAGCTACCGCGACGAACCTCACCGTCGAACAGTTCGTTCGAGCGATCACCATCACCACCGGCGGTTTCACCTTCTTCGACTTTGCGGTCATGTTCGTACGCAACGAAGCGGCGCCGGTGTTCTGATGATGCACCACGACCCGTTCCGGATCTCGCCGCAAGGCCAGCCGAACGCCTACAAGACATACAGCTATCTGGCGCCCCTCGTAACTCACTGGCGCCCCGCCGCCTGTGATGAAGTCGACTGTGAAGTATCCGCGCTCGGGTGGACAACTACCGTGGACGAAGCCACCGACCTCGGCCAACGCCAGGCCGCCTACATCCGCACCCAATCCGGCCGCCACCCACAGGAAAGCCGCGGCCATGGTCACGACGGGCCCCTGACCGTGTTCACGTTCCTGCCCGGCGAGGAATGCTTCACCGCCCACCAGATCCGCTCCGACCGGGAGGCTATCTACGCGGTACGGCCCGGCGACTATCGCGCCTACGGGGTGCCGTTCCTGCACGACACCGCCGAGTTTTGGATCGAGGACTACGCAGGGCACCTCGACAAGATCGACAAGCAAGCCAACGGATAGGAGACACATATGCCCAAGGAATCAGGCCTCGGAGTTACGACATTGTCAGTGGATGACTCGGTCCCCGCGGCGCAAACCATCATCAACGACATAACCGACTTTTCGATGAGCACGCCGCGCGGCGTGCAAGATACCACTGGTATCGACAAGTCCGCGATGGAGCGGTTGCTCCTGTTGGCAGACTTCTCGATCACACTGAACGGCGTCTTCAATATCGCTGCCAACCAGTCCCACGCGGTGTTCAAGACCGTTCCGTCCACGTCGGCGATACGGACGGTGACGTTCGTGCATTCGTCTCAGACGTTGGCGAATGAGTGCTTGTTCACGGACTACGCCCTCACCCGCGGTACGGACGGGTCGCTGACCTGGACGGCGCCCGGTGTTTTGGCAGACGGCACCGCGCCCAGCTGGTCATAACGTCGTGGAACTGCAAATCACGCGGGACGGCAAAACGGCCACCGTGGAGGTGGACCTATCGCTCGGCAAGTGGTCACAGAAAGAACTCGAGCGGATCGAAAAGGTGATGGGCACAGGAGGGTGGGCCGACGCGCCGCCATCGCCTCGGCTCGTCGGGGCGATGGTGTACGCCAAGTTGTTACACACCCCGTTCGCGGACCTCGCCTATGACGAAATCGATTTCGATATGTCGGAACTGGCCGCGTTCGCCGACACTCCAGAAGAGAAGGCGTGGGTGGCTCCGGTAGAGGGGGTCGTGATTCCGATGGAGACAACCACCGGAACCGTGGAGGCCGAGGTGGATATTGGCTAATGATGTTACGATCAACGTCAAGACGAAGGGCGCCAAGAAAGCGAAAAAGGCTTTCGGCGAAGTCCGCAGTGGTACCGACTCGCTCAAGAAAGCCGTCGCAGGGCTAGGGATTGCTGTCGGTGTCCGGCAGCTAGGCCGGGCGATGTCCTCGGCAGTGTCACGCGCCGAAGACATGAACTCGGCGTATGCCATCACCGATCAGATTGTCAAACAGACCGGCGAATCCGCCAACCTCACCGGCGACCAGATCAAAGACCTTGCTACCCAATCGGGCCTACTCACTGGCATCGACAAAGAGCTGATCCTTCAAGGCGACAATCTGCTGCTCACGTTCAAGAACATCAGAGACGAGGCCGGGTTAGGTAACGACGTGTTCGGCCGCACACATGACGTAATGCTTGATATGTCGACGGTGATGGGCACAGACGCCAAGTCAGCTGCACTCCAACTAGGCAAGGCCCTCAACGACCCGATCGCTGGGCTCAGTTCCCTCGGACGTGCCGGTGTGCAATTCAGCCTGGATCAAAAGGAACAGATCAAAGCGATGGTCGAATCCGGCGACATCCTCGGCGCCCAAAAACTTATCCTCGACGAACTCGAATCACAGTTCGGGGGCACCGCGGCGGCGTCGGCCGACGCGACAGACAAGATCGCAGCGGGATTCGCAGAGGTACAGGAAGCGATCGGCAACGCCCTCCTGCCGCTCGTCGAAGGGTTTGTACCTACGGCGGTGAACATGGGGATAGCGATACCGGGCGCCCTCCGCAACATCGGGATCGCTATCGACACCACGAAACGCAAGTTCGGAGACTTCACTGATGTTGTCGACATCGGCCTCGGCCCGTGGGTCAACTTCACCGACGCTTGGACCGATCAGGAAGAGGTCATATTCCAGGTCACCCGAAGGATGGGCGATTATGAGGCGAGCCTCGCCAACAGCATCGACGAGACGAAAGTGTTTGCCGGCACGTTCCTGACCCTGAAAGACAATGGCGACCTGGCTGTGGGTTCGTTGCGGGAACTGATAGACCAGAGCGACATATCAAACGAGAAACTAAAGGAAGCCATCAGATTACTGCTCGGTAACGCCGAACAGTACGGGCTTACCGCCCAAGAGGTAGCCCAACTGCAAGGCCAGCTGCGGGCACTGGTTGAGGTCGAAGGCGAAGCCACCGTCGCTACCCTGGAGTTCGGAGACGAAGTCGTCACAACTGGCAAAAGACTCGGGACAACGAGACAATCGTTGAAGGAAACCCGAGAAGAGTTTCGTCGTCTTGTCGATCCTGTATTCAACGCTGAGCGGGCAATGGATAATCTCACCGAGACGCTTGAGCGGATTCAAGAAAACGGTGTCGTCACCCAGGACGAAGTCGAAGAGCTGAGCGAGGCGTTAAGCGGTATGCAAGCCGCTAGCGACGCAGTCAGCCCGGCAAACGTCCAAGCCTACGGACAGCTATCGCGGGAGGCTCTAGGGCTCCTCGACGAAGGTATAGAGGTGACTGGCGGCAAGCTATCTGCCATACCGGGGATCGCGTTCACGGCGCTTGAGCGTACCGCCACCGAGCTGTCGCTAGGTATCCCGTTCACGGTGGAGGTTCAGCTGACTGCCGACCGGGCAGCAATCCGGCGCGTCCTAAACGAAGAATTCAACCGTCTGAGACGGGATGGGACTTTGGCCCTGATATGAGCATCACATGGCCCGGCGACAGCAGCGTAACCCTCACCGTCGAGGCCGCGTTTGGTGTGGACCCGCTCACCGCGGTACCGTCTTACACCGACATCACCTCTGACGTGCGTAGCTTTACCACCGAACGGGGCCGCGACAACACCGCCGACCGGATACGGACCGGGAAAGCCAGAGTCATCCTCGATAACAATACGGGGGACTACACGCCGTTCAACACCGCCGGCGCTAACACACCCGACATTATTCCAATGGTTCCGTTTCGGATCTCCGCTGCCTACACCGTGTCGGGGGCGTTCGCCCTCGGCGACGATGTCGACACCAACGGCATCCTCGACATCGGCACCGTCCCGATCTTCACAGGGTTTGTTGAGGCGTGGGAACCGCAGTGGCGCGACGGCACAGATATGACTACCGAAGTTCGAGCCACGGACGGCATCAAACTGTGGAACCTGTTTACCGTCACCAATCGCTACGGGCCGGCCGAGATAAGGGGCGTCATTTCTACGATGCTTCAGGATGCGGGTTGGCCGGCGGAGTGGATCGACGGGTACAGCGGGAATGTCCCAGCCCAATCCCACGCCCCGACCGGCTCCGCGCTCACCGCGCTGCGTCGTCTCGAGGACACCGACGGCGGCGAATTGTTCATACAAGCCGACGGGCACTCCATGTTCCACCCCACCGCCTACCGCGGCGGCCTTACCGCCATCGACACGTTCGGCGACGGCGGCGGAGAATACCGCTACGAACACGACCCCGACTTCGGATTCGACGATCATCAGATATGGAACAGCATTTCGGTGTTACGCCGCGGCGGTACTACCCAAACCTCTAGCGATGCCACCTCGATCAGTACCTATGTGGAGCGGTCCCTTCGACGCTCGGATACGCTTCACACTTCCGACGCTATTGCGCTCGGGTTGGCTGACGATTTGAAGGCCCGCTACAAAGACCCGACCCTACGGCTCGACTCGTTCACGTTCGTACCCGCGACAGATCCGGCGAACCTATGGCCGGTCGCCCTCGGCTACGACATATCCCAAAAGCTGAAGGTGAAACGGGTCCCCGCCACCGGCGACACGATCGACTTAGACGTGTTCCTCGAACGGATTAGCCATACTGTGGGTGAGATGAGCTGGGAAACAGAGTTTACAGTGAGCCAATATGCCTGATCCTGACGAAGAGATCCAAAACCGCCTCCTCGCTACGGATGCTGTCGACTCGCGGGTGCTGGAGGATGATCTGACGCTCACCGGCGAAACCACCGCGGCGAGGCTGATAGTAAGCAATTTCGCCAAGATCCCGCAGATCCGAGTCGGTGACGACGACGCCTTACAGCTTGTTCTTCACATTACGGCTAGCACTTCACAGATAGCCTTTAACACGGGTGATGCTAGCCAATTAGGAAACGGAACCCTCCAAGCCTATGTAACCGGCTCAGGGAATACCCGCACCATCGCTATCCAGCTCGAGGCGCCATCCTTCCTCGACGTTGACGGCCCCGACATTCAGCTGATCTCGCAGTCCTTCGACGACTCAACCACGCCACCGCGAATTGTGGTTAGTTACGACGGAACTTCGACCCAAACACCAGAGATGAAAATAACCGACGGCATCAAGCTGATCGTCGAAAGCGAACTGGTGATTCCTGCGCTGACCTCAGACCCGTCATCGCCGGCTGACGGCAATATGTGGGTTCACACGGTCGATAACGCTTTGTATATTTGGGAAGGCGGCGCTAAGCGAACGGTGGCGTCATGGTAGGAGGTAACTAATGGCATGGACAGCACCCGTCACATGGGTGGCGCAAGCCCTGACCGCAGCTCTGTTGAATCAACAATTACGGGACAACTTGAACGAAACCGCTCCCGGCAAAGCGACCACGGCCGGCACCTTTTTCGTCGCCACCGGCGCGAATGCCATCGCGGAACGATCACCGACGCGGACGATTGTCGACACGAAAGAGACAACCACTTCAGGCACGTTCACCGACCTCGCTACCGCGGGCCCGGCGGTGACCGTGACAACCGGCACCGCGGTGCTGGTGATTGTCACCGCCCGTCTGTTCAACAACACCGACACCGGACAGAGCGTCATGTCGTACGCGATCTCCGGCGCCACAACCGTCGCGGCGACTAACAACTTCTCGATCGCCTTCACCGCCAACGCCGCGGACGCGTTCATACAGGTATCAGGGGTGTGGGTGCACGCCGGGCTCACCGCCGGCACCAACATATTCACCGCGAAGTACGCGGCGACGAATACGGGCAGCTTCGAGTTCCGTCAAGTCGCGGTGATCCCGTTCTAAAGGTATCGAAGTTGGCCCCCGATACGTTTACATAGATGACATGGTAGACAATCTGGGCCCCTGGCTCCCGTTCATAGTCGCCGGCGCCGCGCTGGTTGCCATCCTCCTCGCCGTCTGGCGGGTTATACTCGCGGGGCTTCGGAGCGTTAGGAGGCGACTTGTGGCACACCGTACCGCCGTGATAACCGCCACCGTCACCCCGATCATCGACGCCCGGCTCGTCAAAGTCGACACCGCGCTAATCAACCTCCAACTGCAGCAGGGCGAAACCCGCCAAGTCGTCGACAACGTGATGGCGATCGTCAGCGACGGGCTCTCCGGAGATGTCTCCTATCTCCGCGCCCGCCTCGATGACTTGTACGACCATCTCATTCCCTGATGCCGACCGGCACCCCCAACCTCGAGCGGATCAAAACAGCAGTCTCTAACGCCTTCCCTGATGCCCGCTACGGGCAGTACAACTGCCGGCGGCGTAACGGTTGGAACTGGTCCCAACACGCCGGCTCGGAGCCTCCTAGGGGGTACAGGGGTAACGCTGTCGACATCGTGCACCGGAGCCACGGATATGGCGACAAAACCCCCGCGCATCAAGCCTGGCTAGACGATGTTCACGCGTTCCTCGTAGCCAACCGTGACGCCCTCGAGCTGAACGAACTGATATGGCGCAAACGGAACCACTACGACCATATCCACACGAGCCCATTCCCGAAGATGCTGGACGCCGGCACCTACAAGCCGCCGTGTAAGGGTGGGGATCTGATCGTGATCTACAAAGACGGCACCCGCGGTGACACGTTCGGGTCACCACCCCCACCGCCGCCACCGCCTAAACTACCGGAGGACGATATGACTAGAGAAGATGCACAGACCACACCCGAATGGGTGGGGAACCTGAGCGAAGCGACCATCCATGCCATGTTCGATTCGGGCCTACATGAGCCCGCACACGGCGCCGAGTATTGGATCGCCCTGCTCACCGACCCCAACAACGCGGTGTGGGAAACATTCAGGGATCAAACCGTCGCAAGACGCCCCTACTTCTAGGAGGAACAGATGAGCGACCTAGCAACCAGCCTGATACGTACCTACGTGCCTACCGGCGTCGGCATTGTCGTCGCATATCTCACCGCGGCCGGTGTCGAGCTTGAGGCCGGCACTGAACTCGCTCTCAGCGGCGGTATCGTCGCGGTGGTGACTGGTGTTTGGTACCTCGGCGTCCGGCTACTCGAAGCGCGCTGGCCCGCCTTCGGGATTCTGCTCGGCGTCCGCAAGACCCCCACCTACTAACTGCTCGCCTTGGCTCGTGCCCTCTGGGAACGACTCCAGCGGTGGTGGCGCAGAGGCGACGGACCACCGCCGTATCCATGACCCGTATCATGGATGTGTTGAGTCGTGTACCCACGACCTCGCCCGCGGGGTGCTGACCGTCGACCTATGTGGCGGCGACGGTCCGTATCCGTCGGTGTTCCCATTAGCTGCCCTCGGTCCGCTCGCCGGCCTTATCGCTGCTCGTCGGAGTACTTGACCCCGCCATGAGTTAATGGTTTAATAGGTACATGAGGCGTACAGTCGACACCTACACCGACGCTTACCCGACCGCTACTCAGGTAGACGACGCCCTCAACCACGCCTCCCACCGCGGCGTCGTCACAAACTGGTACCGCCTCCACATCCATGACCAGTGGCTGATCCGTATCGACTACGAAGCCTACGAAGACGCCGATGATTTCGCATACGCATCGGCTCGAGATAGAGACTTGGGTGAGGGCCTTGGCGAACGTAGAGGTTAAGGCCCACCGGCTCGCCCGCTCAGACGCGGTGAAGATCGTCGCTCGGATGCCGAACTACATCGATGCCCAGGTTGCCGGCGACACGGCGTCCTATCGGGTTGAGATCACCCCCGCCGGCTCGCGGTGTGAATGCACAGCGTTCGGGTTCCGCCACGACTGTTCCCATATCCGAGCCCTGCACCTCTATGAATCGTATGGGGCTATTTGGCAAGCCGAACGACGAGCCCAAGACCGACAGAATCTACGGGAGGACTGAATGACGCAAAAGCAATTCGTCTTGAAGGAGCTACGCCTCCGCGGTACGGTCTGCGGTACCTGGTTCCTGAAATACCACATACCGCGGTACTCAGCTCGCATCTACGACCTGATCCAAGACGGCCACCGCATCGAACGGGTGCGCTGTCCGCATCACTACCACACCCACCCGGCCACCATCGCCTCCTACCGGCTCATCGTTGCATGACCTATCGACCTTCCGACCCCAACCTATTCAACGACGTTGTAGGCAAGTCTCTGATCGCTCAACGTGCCGGCGTCTCCGTAGACACCGTCCACAACTGGGCACGCCGCGACGACTGGCCGCCACCTCGAGCCTATTTCAGCACCGTAACTTCAGGGCCCGGCTCGTCGCCGTGGTGGTCCTGGTCCGAAGACATCGTGCCGTTCCTCGACCGGAACCCGACACTAGGGAAGCGGTCCACATGACGCTCGAGACGTTAGAGAAGGCGTTGAGCGACACCCAAGCGCGGGCGTCTGTCGGGTGGGCGAAGTATTACGACGAGAAGGAAGCGCGCGAGGTTGTCGAGAACACCCTCAGTGAGTGGGTTATTTACACCCGACGATTAGAGGCTGAGGTTTTGGAGCTATCCGACTTTGAGTACTACTGGAAGGACGAAGCCGAAACCGCTCGCGCCACGGTGAAGATGCTGCAGGAGCAATATCGAGAGGGTCGATACGACGACGAAGGGCGGTCCAGGATATGAGGACACGCCTCGAGATCCGCGATGCCGCGGTGCCCTTTCCCAAGGGGCTGATCCGCCAAGTCGACAAAGGCGGCGGCGAGGCTGATTACGTCTCCTGGTACCACTACGTCCAACGCCTGCTCGGTACGCTCGGGTCGTATTCGTGGAGCGTCTCGAATGTCGCCCCTCTCGGCGATACCGGCTGGATGGTTGTTGGCAGGTTGCACTTCGGGGATGATGAATGGTACGACGGGGTCGGCACCGACGCTAAAGATCCAAAGGCCGCCGAATCCGACGCTTTCAAGCGTGCCGCCTCTAAAGCCGGCTACGGACTGCACCTGTGGGCTGGCGCTGATTATTGGCTCGAGGCCCAATTAGAGAAGGACACCCCATGAGCTGGGTGCCCTTCTCTCCGATGATGGTGCCGACTGGGAGGACGGACCATGCTAGTGTGATCGGCTGTGACAACGATCGAAGCGATTATACACCTTTCCCGCGGTCCTCCATGACGTTTCTGCGTCTACGTCATCGGAACGGCGAAGCAACGTCCTCGACCCTGTACCGCGGATTAGGCGGTGGCAAGCCACGCGGTAGGGCTCCGATGCTCTCCAAGCAGGAGTTTCACATCATTGGTGGAATGTTGGGTGGGGGACGGTCCGCAGTCCGCCGCCGACTTGAGGTCGGAGTCGGACGGCCTGCTACGGTGAATCGTTTACTGATCTGTCTGATTTCGTTCGAGATCACGATTGTTACCGGCGTGTTCTCTGCCGTGTTGCTATGAGATGCCCCAATTGCGGCCACCGGTTCCACCGCGTTACCGGTTCGATTCCGTCCCGCATCCTCGAGACGTTGGAGCTGGAAGGTTTCGTGTCGATACGCGAGCTGATGGGACCGCTGATCGACGCCAAACCCGAATCCATACGCCGCGCCTACTACCTACTACTCAAGTCTGGAGAAGTCGAAGCCGATAGGTTCGGGGACAATGTCCATCTTGGGAGGACACAATGAGAAAACGAAACCTGATCGAGCAGAAGCCAGGGCATGAAGCCGCAATCGTTGCCGCGGCGATCACGGTTCCCGCCACCACCGCCACGGTAGACATCGCCACCCCCATCACCGTCGCCACGGTGGTAGCGGTGAAACCCACCACTGTCGCGACGCTCGCCGTCGGTGTTGGTAAGTATGAGCGACCCCATACCAGTCAACGGATATGGAACATCGGCCTAGCCATCGCAATCATTGCCGGCCTGGTCCTGATCGCTACCGCGGTGATGGCTCAGGATGTTGAGGTCCCGATCGACACCGTCTACCGCGGTAGACCCGGCACAATCGTACCTGTCGCCACCATCCCCGCCGAACCGGGCCTCGACTGTGCCGCGATACTCGAGAGCCGCAACAACGACTCGGTACATCCGAATAGCGACATCCTGGTAGGTCCAATCGCGTTCACCGACGTAGAGAGCGGATCGTTTCAAGCCGCGGGGCTCACGTTTGTATCGACCGGCCCAATCAATGTCGCGGTACGGATCGGCGGCGACGCCGTATTCTCAGCAGGCTTTACCTTGGAGGTAACGTGCAACCCACCCACCACCACCACATCGACGGCGGAACCACCAACTGCGACTACGACTACTACGACGACACCCTCCCCGACAACTACGGCCCCGCCTGCTACGACGACCACTACCCCGCCGCCCGTAGGTGGAGTCCCGACTGGTGGAGGAGCCTGCGCCGACGGAACCTGCGAAAGTAGCTTGTCGCCGCTCGCTACCTGGATATGGCTCGCCATCCTGCTACCGGCTGGCGGCGTGTTGGTGTGGTCCTTTTTCCGATATGTGCTGATCGGTGACGGCGAATGAGCTGGACAAAGGTGGATGACATCCCACCAAAGCCGACCAACAGCCAAGAGTCGACATACGGAGCCTTAGTCGACGCGGTGCTGGCATCCGATGGCGAATGGTTCACCGAAGAGGTCGGTCCTGGCGTAGTGCGTACCAACATCTATACGAAACTCCGACAGGTTGCTGGCAGCCGCGTCTTAGAGGTGACAATCCGCGGCGACCGGGTCTATGTGCGTCGTCGGCTCCTCGATGCGGCTATCGGAGACACCGATGAGTGACCTCTACCGGCTCATTGATCCCGAGAGACGTGGCTGGAAGGACGACGACTATATCGACCAGCTACGCAACAGTGGCGTATTGATCCCAGTCACCACCGCCGACGAGATGGTCGACCTATTAGTGAAGCAAGCTGTAGCGGCTGCGGGCGGTCGGTTGGTTGATCGTGAAGCCATCGACTACGAAGCAGCAGCGGCTGTCCTTGTCCGTCTACATCCCAACATGGCTGACGCCACCCTCGTCGGTGAGGTTGTTATGCCGATGCTCGTTGCGGCTATCGGAGACACCGATGAGTACAGATGATCGACGATTACTAAAATGGTCAACATCGACTACGGCGCATCGTGTAGGCGAATACAAGGGCGGGCGCGGGGCTTATCGGGCAGCGTGTGGCGAAGAATGCAGAACCTTCGTGTCGGTCAAAGTGTTAGATGCCTCGGTTGTCCGCGAATGCGGTAGGTGCTATCGGAGACACCGATGAGTGACCGTAGGCGTGAAGTGCTACGCATGATCCGCGAGGACTGTAAAGCGGATGCCAAGAAGTGGAAAGGTCAGGAGTTGACTGGCCGCAACGTTGCAACAATGCATGGCGAAACGCTGGCGATCATCGACGCTTTGGCCCACATCGTCGATTCGTTGATCGGAGACACCGATGAGTGTTAGATCAGATCTCCGCGCCGAGCGCCTCGAGCTAGATGACTATCAGTGCCGCTGGCCTTCGGACGATCATATGTTTGGTTTAGAGATGGCTCACCTCATCCAGCTATCACAAGGGGGATCGGACACGGTTGATAATGTGGTGACCCTATGCCGATGGCATCACGACGTACTAGACAACCGCGCCATCCTCAAAGGTCGCCGCACAGCAATCATGCAGTTATTGAAAGGGTACCTAGATGGATAGCACCGCCGCGGTAGACGCCATCGATCAAGCAGTCGAAACGATCGAAGGCCAAGTCGACCACATTGAGCTGCTGCTCCCCAAGGTGACAGCGACCCCTGACTGGGTGCAAGCACTAGGCCATATCGCGGTGACGAAGCGTCGGCTCTACGACCTCGAGCGCACCATGCTATCTACCGCTATCGACCAAGCCAACAAGGGGGGCAAGCTATGACGTTCGACGCCTCACAGCAAATAGATCACACCCTTTGGCTGCTCACTGGTATAGACGGAGACGAATGGGATGACATCAGCTGGAGTGCCGCTACCTTGCAGGGCTCTCGTCTCGGCACCACCCTCGACAAGCCACCCCGCCATGTAGAACTGATTCGCCATGCTCGACAAGGCCACCACCGCCGCCGCTATTACGGCAACCCCACACCACCAGCCAACAAGGGGGGCAAGCTATGAGTCTGCACGTTAACCCCAACAATATAGGTCTTCAGAAATGTCCCATCGGCTACTGGATGGTCTATGCCCCCAACGGATGGGGCGCCTATCCCGCTGTCTCTGGTCGTCGCTTCTGGATACCGACCAAGCACCTTGCCTGGAAGATCATCATGGCACTACGCCAAAGGATGGAAGTATGACCTGGCAATCCAAGCGCCGACGCATCCTCGACCAACGCAACCTTATGGCCCTCGAGGTATGGGCCGAAGTCCTCCTACAACCCGACACCCACGTATCCCTCGACTACAAGCATGGCGAGGTGACGTTCACGATCACCAACGGCGCTTCGGAAATAGCATGGCCCCTCGAGCCATGACACCAACAGATCACCAGCCGGGACGCCGAGTGAAAAGCGATTCCTTTCGAGAGCCAAAGGTGTGGAGCCTACGTAGCGAAGAAGCACCTGCTGCGCGCGTCTCGGTCGGTGTTAACCCATGAGCAACTACTGCACCCGCTGCGGCCACGCCCACCGTTGGAACGACGGCCCGTACACCTGGTTCGGTGAACCCCACCCCCGCTACGGCCGACCATTCCTCGGCGGCGTGCCCAGGTGGTGCAGCTGCCCCGCGTTCCAGCAGGGTCCCCTATC
>SDBT01003041.1_pt1 | contig 29130 bp, 22 predicted proteins | sample 2277101 | NCBI WGS metagenome assembly SDBT01 (sample SAMN10404973, study PRJNA504765) | marine sediment metagenome | isolation source: marine sediment core GS10_PC15, 103 cmbsf | place: Arctic Ocean: Southern Knipovich Ridge | collected 2010
CGGCGAGATCGAAAAGATCAATATCAAGTATATCTAGCCTGTAATCGATCTCCGGGAGGGTTGATTCGCGGACAACCTCTGCGAACCGAACCATCCCGGAGATTCACTCCAAGATCATGACAGCATCCGCCAAGAGCAGCGGCCTGAAGAAATACATCCCCGTGCTGGACTGGCTGCCCAACTACCACCCTTCCTGGCTGCGCGTCGATCTGCTGGCTGGGTTGACGACGGCGGCGGTCGTCATTCCCCAGTCGATGGCTTATGCCACCATCGCCGGGCTGCCCGTGGAAGTGGGTCTCTATGCCGCGCTGACGCCGATGCTGATCTATGTGCTGCTGGGTACGTCGCGGGTGTTGAGCGTGAGTGTAACCTCTACCATCTCCATGCTCACGGCGGCGGTGCTGGTCACGGTCGTTCCCGGTGGCGATCCGGCCCAGGTCATGCTTGCAGCGGTGACGCTGGCTATGCTGGTAGGACTGCTGCTGATTCTGGCTGGCGTGTTGAAGCTGGGTTTTCTGGCAAACTTCATCTCTGACCCGGTGCTGACCGGTTTCAAGGCGGGCATCGGTGTCGTCATCTTTGTCGGGCAGATTGGCAAAGCCATCGGTATCTTGGTACCCAAGGGCGGTTTCGTGGAAACGGTGGTCGCCACCATTCAGGGGCTGGGCGATGCAAACTGGGCTGCGATTCTCGTTGCCTTGCTCATGCTGGTTATCCTGATCTTGCTGCCACGCTTCAATCGCCGTATCCCGGCCCCACTGGTGGCAGTGGCTGTGGGCATCGTTGCCGCATTGATTCTCAATCGGGCGGGGGCGCATGTGGAGCTGGTTGGAACCATCCCCTCCGGTTTGCCTTCATTTCAGATGCCAGACCTGTCTCTGGTTTCGGCGCTCTTGCCCGGAGCGGCCGGCATCGCCCTGATGAGCTTTGTGGAGTCGATTGCCGCAGCCCGCGCCTTTGCCGAGGAAGATGATCCCCCGGTGGATGCCGACCAGGAATTGCTGGCGCTGGGTTTTGCCAATGTGGCCGGCGGTCTTTTCCAGGCTTTTCCGGGCGGTGGCGGCACTTCGCAAACAGCCGTTAACCAACAGTCCGGCGCCAAAAGCCAGCTGGCATCCCTGACCACCGCCCTGACAGTGGCTTTAACCTTGCTGTTCCTGGCGCCGCTGGTCAGCCTGATCCCCAAACCGGTGTTGGCCGCCCTGGTGCTGGTAGCCGCCGCAGGACTGGTCAAGGTCGGTGAGTTTCAGGCCATCGGGCAAATCAGGCGGGCAGAACTGTCCTGGGCGCTGATCGCTTTCGTCGGGGTGTTGCTGCTGGGTACGCTGGAGGGCATTCTGGTCGCGGTGGCCGTTTCCCTGCTGTCACTGGTGTATGCAGCCAATCACCCACCGGTCTATGCCATGGGTCGTAAACCGGGCGCAGATGTTTTTCGCCGGCTGGATGAGCATCCCAATGATGAAGTCTTGCCCGAATTGCTAATAATGCGTACAGAAGGGTTTATGAACTTTGCCAGTGTTCCCCGCACCCGCGAACGAATACAGGAATTAATCCACGAAACAAACCCACAAGTCATGATCCTGGAATGTAGCGCCGTCCCGGATCTTGAGTACACGGCTCTCAAAAAGCTGGTTAATATGGAAAAAAAGCTGGATCGGGCAGGCGTCGAACTCTGGCTGGTTGGCCTCAATCCGGCTCCGCTGCAAATGATCCGGCGGTCGGCATTGGGACAACGCCTGGGCGATGAACGTATGTTTTTCAATCTAAACTTAGCGGCAAAGGCATTCATAAGACGATATGGCGACAAATCGAAATTCAACATAAAGGAGACAAAAAAATGAGCAACATTTACCCGGAAGAAGTCAAACAAATGGCAGAAACCCTGCGTTAACCCGACCCGCCTACGGTGGAGGGAGCAAAGTCAAGGTATAATGAAATAGTCGAGTCTTACCAAGTCGGCAGACGGCTAATGCACACTTTAGGCAAACTACTTTACAAGAATAATGAAACAAACAAAGGAGAAAAAATCATGAAACAACATTTCGATAGTTCAATCGATTGGGAGTACCAGATCGCCTATCAGTGAGGTATCGAGGCGATGAACTGGGCTATGCCTGCGGTGAGTATGATCAGTTTGCGCAAGGGTAATTTCAGTCTGGGTGGTGATTGCAATACCGTTTACTGGTTATCCAAACCCCCAACGCCTTTAGCGGAAGCGATAACCCCTAATAATCAAACACCGTATGCAACGGTCCATATAAGCACCAAATCTGGTCCGGTTGTTCTTGATATACCGCCTGCCTCACAGCGAACCGCAATATTCGGCAGTGCCACCGATGTCTGGCAGGTCCCGGTTGCAGATATCGGCCCGGCCGGTATAGATCAGGGAAAAGGTGGAAAGTATCTATTCTTGCCGCCAGGTTATGACAAAAAGGTCCCTGAAGGCTACTTTACAGTGCCGATGGATCAGGATGGTGTTTATGTTGCGCTGCGCCTTATCCCCTTAAATGGTGCAAGTTTTGGTGAGGCAGCCGTGTATGCGAAAAATATCTATTCCTATCCTCTGAGCCAGGCTGCTACCCCTCCGAAGGGTGATTACGTTGACATGGCGGACAAGCGTATTCCGACATTGCCTGTCTATGATCTGAGTTTCTTTGAAAATATCGCTGAGCTCATGAATAACGAGCCGCTACTCGAGCGCGACAAGGTAATGGGCGGAATGCTTGCTTCTATTGGCATTGAAAAGGGCAAACCTTTTGAGCCTAAAGGCAAGGTGAAACAGGCTTTGGAGAATGCGGCAAAAGATGGCTTTGCGTACCTGGAATACATGTTTGAAACACCGGGCTATTCCCACGAAATCTATTGGTCCGATCGTCAATGGCTGAGTATCAAGCAGCCATCAAATGAAGGTTTTGTTTATGATGAAGGTGAATACCTGCTGCTGGATGAAAGAGGCAGCCTGTTCCACTGGGCAACCTTTATACCTCGACATTTAGGCAAGGCAACGGCATACGTACTTGGCATACGTGATGAAGAAGGTATATTGCTCTCCGGGAAAAGCAATTACAAGCTTAATGTACCCGCTAAAGTACCGGCAAAGAATTTCTGGTCTGTGATTGCCTACGGCAAAACTACCAAGTCATTCATCTACAACGATGCCGACAAAGTGGGTCTGTCATCATACGATAAAGCATCATTAAAAGTGAATGATGACGGGACAATTGATATTTACTTTGGCGAAAAGGCTCCTGCTGGAATGGAGTCCAACTGGATACCGACAGCAGGTAAAGATTTCTTCTTGTTGTTCCGTTTCTACGGCCCAGGAGAGGCGTATTTCGACAAGAGCTTTCTGCTGCCAGACGTGGAAAGGATCAATTGACATTTTTACATGCTTGACACCCGGCCATCCAGCCTAACAAGGCACTGCACTCGGTCTGCCAGAAGCGGAAGCCGCGCCACTTTTGGCATCTGTTGAGCCACACGTTAGGTGCTGCCTGAGACTGCCTCGGCAGCCTTCAACATTCAGTGCCGCCGGTGGAGAAAATGTGACGCAACAAAATCGACCAACCATATTATCAAATGTAAAGGTGAGCATCATGACAAAGATTACCCCGGAAGGAGCCAAACAAATTGCAGAAGAGGCGTACATCTATGCCTTTCCGATGCTGATGGGATACCGTTTCGGGTATGCGACTTTCCTCCAACCGGCCTCGCCAGGGTATCGGGGACCTGTCAACGCCGGGCTGTTTGGGGAAGCGGTCACGTTGGATTACACGTTCAAAGATGTGGTCACCCCCAATGCCGATACCCCTTACTCGATGGGGATGCTGGATCTGCGTGGCGGGCCGATGGTACTCACGGTGCCAGAGGTCACAGACCGATACTACGTGATGCAGTTCGAAGACCTGTTCGGCTGCAACGCTCTCTTTATTGGGAGCCGGGCCACAGGCACTGCGGCGGGTTCGTATTTCCTGATGTGACCGACCTGGGAGGGCGAGGTTCCTGAGGGGTTCTCGGATTCGTTTCGCTTCGAAACGGATGTGGTGTTCCTGCTTGGCCGTACCCAATTGCTAAGTCCTGACGATCAGCCAGCGCTCGGCAAGGTGATGCGCCAGTACCGGCTGGAGCCGTATGAGGTGTATCGGGGAGGAGCAGCCCCGGCGCTGCCTCCGTTCGATTGGCCGGTGTGGGACGATGGGGCTTCCCGTGACGAGCGTTTTATCGGGTATCTGAACACCCTCCTCTTGCTGTGCCAGCCAGTCCACCCGGACGAAACTGAGATGTTTGAACGGTTCGCCTCGATCGGAATCGGGCCTGGCGTACCTTTCAACCCCGACACATTGGATGATGAACGGCGACAGGCCATTGTCCGAGGCATCGCTTCGGCTGGCGCGACGTTCGCTGAAACGACTAAGTCGCTAGGGGAGATTGTCAACGGGTGGATAATTGCGTCGGGGTTCGGGAACCGTGAGTTCTACAGCGGCAATTATGCGTTGCGAGCCGTAGCCGCCCAGTTGGGATGGGGGGGCAACGACACGATTGAGGCGCTTTACCCAACTGGTCGTGTCGACGCCAACGGCGAGGACTTCGATGGCGAGCACAAGTATCAGCTCCGATGGGAGACCGACCCGCCCGCACAGGCGTTCTGGTCGATCACCTTGTACGACAAGTCATACGACGGTACCGCGGGCTACCTGGTGGAGAACCCCATCAATCGCTACCTGATCAACTCGACAACGGAAGGGCTTATACGGGACAACGATGGCAGCTTGACGATCACAGTTCAACATCAGGAACCCGACGACCCGGCAGAACGGGCGAATTGGCTTCCCGCACCAGAAGGAGAGCTCTACTTGATCCTGCGCTTGTACTGGCCGAAACCGGAGGCTCTTGATGGCACATGGGAGCCACCGCTTGTTGAACGTGTGGATTGATAAAGAATCTAAGATAAGCAGTAACATAAGCAAGTTGAAGAATTTCAGGAGTGGCATACCTCGCAGGTCTGCCAGTCATTAAAAGTTTGTTCACTAAGGAGAAAAAATCATGACTGAAATTATGGAAACCCTGGCTGGATTATCGTTGCTTGTCTTCGTGATCGGCAGTATGGCCAGTATGGGCCTGAGCTTGAAAATGAACCAGATCATCGCCCCGCTTAAGAACATCAAACTGGTAGTACTGGCCCTGGTAGTCAACTTTGTTCTGGTGCCTATCGTGGCTTACCTCATCACCCTGGTGCTGCCCCTTGACGAATCGCTACGCGTCGGCCTGATCCTGTTGGCCACAGCCGCGGGCGCACCCTTCCTGCCCAAGTTGGCAGAAGTTGCCAAGGGTAATATCGCCTTTTCAGTGGGCTTAATGGTGCTGTTGATGATCGTCACCATTATCTACCTGCCCATCGTGCTGCCTTTGCTGTTGGGCGACGTTGAAGTCAACCCGTGGGATATTGCCCAATCGCTGATCGTGATGATGTTGATTCCCCTGGCAATCGGCTTGTTCATCAATGCACGTTACGAGGACACCGCAGCCAAGATACAGCCCACCTTTGGGCAGGCGTCCAATATCGCCATCTTAGTCTTGACTGTGCTGGGATTGGTACTCAACTTCAAGGATATGATCAGCCTGGTGGGATCGTGGGGAATCCTGGCCGGGATCATCTTTATCGTCGTGGCGGCGGTGATCGGCTACTTCTTGGGCGGTTCGGATAGCGGTATCAAAAGCGTGATGGGTCTGGGTGCTGGGCAGCGCAATATCTCTGCCGCCCTGGTCGTCGCCGGGCAGAACTTTGGCATGGATGTTATTACCTATTTGATGGTGATCGCCATCATCGGACTGGTGATCCTGATGCCGCTGGCAGGGGAATTAGGGAAACGGCGAGCCAAAGCTGCTGAAGCGGAAGGGGAGACAGACGCAGCCACAGCGTCGGTCTGAGACTGCCCTGGTGGTGGCCGCGTAGAGCTTTGATCTCGACGTGGTCACCACCTACATGATAGCCATCGCCGTCATCGGGCTGGTCATTCTCATGCTTGCGGCCGGGGAACTGGGCAAGTACAGCCAGGCAACCAGCAACAATGTCGAATGAAGTTGGTTAGGGGTTACTACTCAGACCTGACAGGTCCCCCTATACTTCCGTAGATGAAATGGCTTGTTCTGCGCAGAATCTGGGGTCGAGCAAGGTCTTCAAGGGACCTGTCAGGTCTAGATCGAGGAGTAAAACATGTCAAGCAAGGAAAAAACAAGCGGGCTGATAAAGTACGTGCCCATCCTGAGTTGGCTGCCCAACTACAATCGCGCTTGGCTGACCGCCGACGTCATTGCCGGGCTGACGCTGTTTGGCCTGGTGGTGCCTGAAGCCATGGCCTATGCCGGCATCGCCGGTCTGCCCCCGCAAGCCGGCCTCTACACGCTGCTGGCGGCACTGCTGGTGTACGCGCTGTTTGGCTCGTCTCGCCATCTTTCCGTCGGTCCGACGTCGGCGACAGCCGTTCTACTTGCCTCCACGGTAATCGCCCTCGGTGCCTCTACCAGCGACATGGACACGTACCAGGCGTACGCCATCGCGCTCGTCCTGGTCGTCGGCATCGTCTTTCTGGTGGCGGGCCTGGCGCGCCTGGGCTTTATCACGCAGTTCCTGTCCAAACCGGTGATGGACGGCTTTGTAACAGGTCTGGCCATCTTTGTCGCCGTCGGGCAGCTCAACAAGCTGTTTGGCGTAGAAAAGGGGGAAGGCAACACCATCGTCAAGATCGTCGACATCATAAAGCAACTGCCAGAGGCGAACTGGGTCGCATTCGCCGTGGGCGCTACGTCGCTGGCGCTCTTGTTCCTGCTACCGCGCTGGAACAAGCGTATTCCAGCCGGTCTGGTGGTGCTTTTTGGCTACATCGCATTGAGCACAGCTCTCAACCTGAACGGCAGCTATGGCGTGGATGTGGTAGGTTCGGTGCCGAGTGGGCTGCCCATGCTATCTCTGCCCAAGGTGCCGCTGTCCACCTTTGCTGCGATGGTGCTCCCGGCCATTGGTATTCTCCTCGTGGCCTACAGCGAAGCGCTGGGCGTGGCGCGCGAGATTGCCGAAAAGCACGGCTACGAGATCGATCCTGATCAGGAGCTAAACGCCCACGCGCTTGTCAACATGGTGAGCAGCCTATTCGGCGGCATGATCGCGGGCGGCGGCATGTCCGGCTCCGCGGTCAAAGAAGGGGCGGGAGCACATAGCCAGGTTGCCAATCTCGTCACCTGGGGTGCGACGGTGTTGACTATCCTGTTTCTCACCCCGCTCTTTACCAACCTGCCCGAGGCCGTGCTGGCAGCGCTGATCATCCACGCCGTCTGGCACCTGATCGTCGTCCGCAAACTGCAACATGTGCTCCTCGTATCTCGGACCGAGTTCTGGCTCGGCGTGATCACCTTTGCAGGCGTGCTGCTCATCGACGTTCTGCAGGGCATGATCATTGGGCTGGTGTGCTCGCTCCTGCTTGTGGTGTATAGGTCGAGCCGCCCGCATATATCCTCCCTGGGGCGTATCCCTGGCATTCCGGGAGCCTACGCGGATATGATCCGCCATCCCGAGAACGAGCCGGTTCCCGGTGTGTTGATCCTGCGCCTCGATGCGCCCCTGTACTATGCCAACGCCCTCACCGTCCAAGACCGGGTCAAGACCCTGGTCGATGAGACATATCCATTACCCCGGGCCATAATCCTGGACGCCCCCGCGCAGGAGGAACTCGACGTGACCAGCGCAGAAATGCTCAAGGGGCTGGTGAAGGGGCTGCAGGACAAGGGCGTCGCGGTGTACCTAGCCGAGATGCATGCGCCAGCGAGCGAGTTTAGCCGCCGGATCGGGCTGGCCGACCTGATCGGGGAAGATCATGTGTTCCCCACCGTTGACACCGCCGTGCGCTCTCTTGAGATATCTGATGATTCAGAATAGCAAAGCCTAGATGCACCTATGCTACCCTTTCTGTAGCGCTGGAGAAGGAGGTGACACAACTCAAACAACGCAAGTCTGTTTCGTGACTTAGTCCCCGCTCTACTGAGCGGGGACGTGAACAATGGGACGGGACGGCCATCAGGTCGCCGCCCACCAAATGACCATAAGAACTAAAAGGAGACTATCAATGTCAGAAACCCTACAATCCTGGAACGACACGGGGACAAAACAAGCCATTTTGGAATTTGTGAATGCGGTTTCCACCGAAAACGGCCCGCACTATGTGCCGCCGGTCGAGCGCATTGCTACCTTTGATAATGACGGCACCTTATGGTGCGAACAACCGGTTCCCGTGCAGGTTATGGCCGCATTAAGTGGGCTAGCCATGGCCGTGGAGCAGAATCCGGCCCTGGGTGAAAAACCCCTTTACCGGGCGGCAGTCAACAAGGATCTGGCCTGGTTCGCGCCCTACATGAGCAACGAGCGCATTCCGGAGTTAATTGGCATGATGCTGGAGGCAGGCGCCGGTGAAACCCAGGCCGATTTTGAGAGCCGAATCACCGCCTGGCTGGAAACAGCCCGCCATCCCCGCTTTGGCACACCTTACACCCAAGTGATTTACCAGCCAATGGTCGAACTGCTGGATTTCCTGCGGGATAACGATTTCCGCGTTTTCATCGTTTCCGGTGGTGGCATGGACTTTATCCGCCTCTTCTCCGAAACCATCTATGGCATACAGCGCGAGAATGTGGTTGGCTCTAATATGAACCTTAGTTGGGAATATCAGGACGGCGGGCCGTTGCTGGTGCGCCAGGCAGGATTGGTGGAGCCGTTCAACGATGGCCCCGGCAAGCCGGTCAACATCCAACTGCACGTCGGGCGGCCTCCCATCCTGGTGGGCGGCAATTCCGATGGCGATGTGCCCATGATGGAATTCGCCGCCGCCGGCAGCAAACCATTCCTCAACCTGCTGGTACATCACGACGATGCCGAACGCGAGTACGCATCTGACCACAGTGCTGAACAAGCGCTGAAAACGGCAAAAGAACGCAACTGGACGATTATCAGCATGAAGGATGATTTCAAGGTTGTTTTTCCGTAGCAACATATCCAGACCGCAAAGATTGTCCGGCGAAACATCGGCCGAAAACTTTGAGGTTTTCAAAAACCTATTTGACATAAATTAATCAACTATCACAACGTTCGCTCATTTTTAGAGCACTTTATAAAATTGCATGTCTACTATATACTATGGCTGATAAAACTTCAGATACTATATGCAGAAAGTCGTTTCTGACCTCTACGAGGCGTGATGTCCCACAGAGTAAATTCTAGGGCAAATTACTACGCAAGTTGACAAGAAAACGCTTCTAGAGAGAGGAATTCTGGATTTTGCTTCAGAAATGAGCGAATGCCCAGAACTATATTCATAAAAGATATAAACATGACAACCCGATTAGAAAACACCATGAACCTTTACCTGGAAGGTATTCGAGACGGTAACGCAAGAGAGGCCGTCACAAAATACACCGGGGCGCGTTATACACAACATAGCACCGGAGTAAAAGACGGCATTGAGGGCTTTGTCGAATTCTTTGAGCCATTTATCGCCAAAAACCCGAAACGAGATATCCAGGTAGTACGGGGCATCGAGGATGGTCAATACGTGTTTCTACAAGTCTACCAGTCGTTGAATGACGGCGAAGCCGAATGGGTGACGACTGATTTCTTCGACACGGATGAGGACGGAAAAATCATCGAACACTGGGATGTGATCTCAGCGTACGCGGCCCAAACCCCATCCGGTCACACCTCCACCGATGGCTCCACGGAGATCAGCGACCTGGACAAAACGGAGGAGAATAAGCAGCTTGTCCGTGATCTGATACGGGATGTTCTTATCGGCGAAGCCCCTGAGAAAATCGACGATTACATCTCCAACGAGCAGTACATCCAGCATAATGCAGAAATCCCTGATGGGATCGAACACTTCAAACCCCTGGTGCTAGCTGAAGATAAAACACTCATTTATCAAGAAATCGTCCTACTTATCGGTCAGGGCAACTTTGTGGCTACACTATGCAAGGCTTCCTGGGAAGGTCAAACTCTGGCGCAGGTCGATATTTTCCGGATTGAAGCGGGCAAAGTCGTCGAGCATTGGGACAACGCCGAGCCTGTGCCGCCAGAAGATGAGTGGGTAAACAGCGGAAAGTTCTAAACACAGTTGATTTAAAAACATGTCTATACCAATGAAAACATGCTCATAACAAGGAGAAAAGAATCATATCTGAATTAATGGAAACACTGGCAATGTTACCGGTACTTGTCTTTTTGATCAGCAGTATGTAGATACTGGCTTCTAATGCCTGCACTGCGGTATAATAATTTCCTATAAGTAATAATATCCCCTTAGGAGGTGCACACTAAATAAATACTGCGGAAAGACAGCGCAAGGACCATGCCAGTATGTTGGTCAATTGGTTAAATAGTCAACATCCAATAAAACTCTTTCGATTGGCTGTAGATGATCAGTTGACATGACTGGCGTGGTTGACGAGGATGAGGGTTCCTGTTCGCAATAACAGGCTAACCGGTCAGGATGGTTTCATTCATAAAGGAGGATTTTCCTCTTAAGGCAGCCAACCTATGACTGGGAAAATCGAAAGATCAGCGGAAGCCCTCCGGGTGTGCCACCACCCGATGTCTTTCCCTCCAAAATAACTCCTGAACAACACCATGCGGGAAACCGGGATGGACAAAAAATGGAGAGTGGCTGCACTAAGATGTGTGAGACGAAATTTCAGAACGTCTCACGAATAAAAAATGTGTGATCAATCGTTTGTGGTTGATTAACATGCACAAGGACATGGAGGGAACCCAAAAATGTGTGGAATCGTCGGATACATCGGCTCGCGTGATGCGACGCAAGTTATCCTTAACGGATTGAAGCGGCTTGAGTACCGCGGCTACGATTCGGCTGGAATAGCCGTCCTGCAAAATGATGAAATTGAAATCCGCCGGGAGGCAGGCAAGTTAACAAACTTGCAGCGATTAATCGAAGCCCACCCGCTGTCAGGTTCCATAGGTATTGGGCATACACGTTGGGCTACCCACGGTGAACCCAGCGCACGTAATGCCCACCCACACCTCAGCACAACCGGCGATGTAGTTGTGGTCCACAATGGAATCGTCGAGAACTTTCTCGAACTGCGCGAGCAGTTAAGTGCTGAAGGCGTGGTGTTCAGGTCAGATACCGACACGGAAGTAATCGTTCATCTGGTCGAACGCTACCTTTCGAGCGGCACAGATCTGGCTGAAGCAACTCGCAAAGCCCTATCTCATCTTAAAGGCGCTCACGGGATTGTGATCATCTCTTCCCGGGAGCCAGACAAGATCATTGCAGCCAGAATCGGCAATGCCGGAGGTGTAGTAATTGGTCTTGGAGACGAAGAGATGTATTTGGCATCGGATTTGCCTGCCATCCTTGAATATACCCAGCGGGTTGTATTCCTCGAATCGCGCCAGATGGCTGTCGTATATCAAGACAAACTGGATATTCAGACTCTGGATGGCAGACCGGTAATTTTCAAAGAACACCAAGTCACCTGGGACCCGGTTTCAGCAGAAAAGGGCGAGTATCGTCACTTCATGGAAAAAGAGATCCATGAACAGGCGCGGTCACTCACCGATACCATTGCAGGAAGAGTGGATATCGAAGATGGTCACCGCATTCGTCTTCCAGAATTAAATCTGACACGAGAGTTGGTCAAGCACATTGATAAGATCATTATCATTGCCTGCGGTACAGCAGCTCACGCGGGAATGGTTGGAAAGATTCTTATCGAGCGCATCGCACGCATCCCGGTCGAGGTCGATATCGCTTCAGAGTTCCGCTATCGGGATCCTATCGTGGACCAGGACAGCGTAGTGCTGGCGATCAGCCAATCTGGTGAGACTGCAGATACTTTAGCAGCCATGGAAGAAGCCCGGCATAAAGGGGCTACACTATGGTCAATCGTGAACGTGATCGGATCGCAGGTAATGCGCATCGCTGACGGATACATCTCGATGCAATGCGGTCCAGAAATCGGAGTTGCGTCCACTAAAGCTTATACTGCCCCGTTAGTCGATCTGTATATGCTCGCAATCCTGCTTGGAGATTTGCGCGGTACGCTCAACGATCCCGCCCGTGAACAGCTCATCGCCGACCTGCGTTTGATACCAGATTTGGCAGGGCGCTGCCTCGAGCGTGAAGACGGGGTGAAAAAAATTGCGCGCAAATTGATGAACACCAACCACTGCCTCTATTTAGGACGCGGTATCAACATGCCAACTGCTTATGAAGGAGCGCTTAAACTGAAAGAAATCTCCTACATCCATGCAGAAGGCTATCCAGCCGGCGAGATGAAGCACGGACCTATCGCATTGATAGACAAAGCGATGCCTGTTGTAGTCATCGCACCAAAAGATCCCTGGTATGAGAAGATGTTCAGCCAAATAGAACAAGCCAAGACTCGAGATGGATCAGTAATTGCTGTAGTTACTGATGGAGATGAGTTGATCCCTGATGTAGCCGATTCTGTCATCTGGGTACCTGAAACCCCGTGGATGCTCAGCCCCGTTACGACCATCATCCCACTCCAGATGCTTGCCTATCATATCGCTGCTTTGCGCGGTTTGGATGTGGATCAACCTCGCAATTTAGCTAAATCTGTAACAGTCGAGTAACCTCAAGAAAACCCGAATTCTTTCATCCTGTATATTAGTAGACATCGGTGGGTGTAGATTATCACCCACCGATCAGGCAAACTAATAAAGTCACAAAGTAAGATTCAGTTTTCGTTCGAATACGCCTTATCCAACAATTCAAATGTATGATAAACCGGCATTGAGTTTCCATTCGTACCCAAATGGGACTGTATCTGCACTATACATCCGATGTTGCCAGTTACCACAACGTCAGCATCAATTTCAAGTATATTTTCCACTTTCCTCTTTCCTAATTCATTAGCAATTTCCGGGTGTTCTATGTTATATGTCCCGGCTGAGCCGCAACAAATTTCTCCCTGAGGAACTTCTAATAACGAAACGTTGGATATGCTGGCTATCAAATTACGAGGTGCGCTGGTAATACCCTGAGCATTAGCCAAATGACACGCATCATGGTAAGCAACCTTTATTGAATCTGGCATACCTGGTGTTTCCCTCAGTCCAAGGTTATCGAGAAATTCACTTACGTCTTGGACTTTATTGGTAAACTCTTGAGCTCGGGTTTCCTCCTCCATACCTTTAAAAAGTAAAGGGTATTCTTTCATCCCCGAACCACAACCGGCTGCATTAGTTAGAATTGCATCGATATCATCGGGAAAGACGCTAAAATTCACTCTTGCAAACTGGCGGGCTTGGTCGGTATCGCCGGTATGTATACTTAATGCTCCGCAACAAACCTGGTTGGAAGGGATAACTACTTCAACACCGTTCCTGACCAAAACACGGATAGTTGCCCAGTTAATCTGCTGCGCGAATACCTGCTGTACACAACCAGTTAGCAGAGCCACCCTCGCCCGACGATTTCCCTGTGCAGGTACAAGTTCCGGCAGTGGTTCAGGTTCCGGCAATCGCTCCGGCAGCAGCGCAAGCAAATCCTGAATACGCTTTGGCATAACCGTGAGAAGTGGTTTGCTCATCAACCCCAAACTTACTGCTGAACGGAAGCGGTTCGGATAAGGCAGCGTCTCATTGATCAGTTTACGCTTTAAGCGGCCCGTGACAGTATGTTCAATCTGACTCTGGGCATAGACCCGGAACGGAAGGACCAATTCACCATACTGAACTCCCGAAGGGCAAGAAGTTACACACGCCAGACATCCCAAGCATTGATCAATGTATGGCATGACGTCCTGATAATCGAGCTCACCTTCTAAAACCGACTTCATCAAGAATATACGGCCGCGCGGCGAGTCCATCTCTTCGCTTAGTACTTGGTAAGTAGGACATGTAGGGAGACAAAATCCACAGTGTACACAAGCTTCAATCGCAGAAACCATATCCTCGATCTGAGGACCAATTTGCTCGACTAACTTCGTGACCGGAACGGTGTGCTTCATCTATACCTCCACAAAGCGATTGATTGGATCGAGGGCGGTTTTTATACGGTTGTAAAACGAAACGGAGGGATACTCACCCAACCGCAATCGTTCCGAATAACCGAGAATTACAAGTCCATTCAAGCCATGTTTGATTAACACAGGTTCTAAACTCTCGGGTGATTCCTTCACAGCCAGCCATCCAATCTGACCGGCGCAGCTATAACGTCTAAGCATTGATTCGCGATCCACTTCCCCTTCCAACGCCAGTATTCGCCCGTGTGTCATCGGCATCTTGATCAGCGACCACCCTTCAGGAACCCAATTAAATTCGCGCAATTGCTGCCAGATTATTTCCTCATCTGAACCATTAAGGATCTCACCATGATTGTACATCTTGTAAAGGCGATCGATACGCGCTAGCATTGTTTTTTCAGATCCACCGATACGAATCCAAACTCTGCCCCCCCCTGACTCTGTCAGCGTCATCTCGATCGCATCGATGTCTAAATGAGAGACTGACGCCTGTTGCAAAGCCTGGAGAGCACCCACCAGAGTATCAAAATCGAGCCGCAGTGTAGAAAATAATTCTGGAGCAGGAAACACTTTAAAAGTCAATTCCACAATAACGCCCAGAGTTCCAAGACTGCCGATCATAAGTTTGGCAAGGTCAAATCCAGCCGCATTTTTGACGACTTTGCCACCACCCCGGACTAATTCTCCAGAGGAATTAACATAACGCACACCGAGCAGAAAATCACGCACCCCGCCATAGCGGTATCTCCCAGGTCCGCTCAAACCCGCCGCAACGGTCCCGCCGAGGGTTGCGCCGTGCTCAACCAGCGGAGGATCGAAAGGCAGATACTGACCGTTCTGTGAAAGGGCTTGATTCACATCTACAATACAAGTTCCAGCTAAGGCAGTAAATGTGAATTCCTCCGGTTCATACTCCTGCAGCCCTGAAATTAAAGTCATATCTAAGGTTGTCACACCATCCACAGAAACTGTGAGAGCCGTCTTGGTTCCCGCTCCATGCGAAAAAATGCGTGGGGCTTCCTTAACAATCGCTTGAACCTCTGATACTGAAGCTGGTTTTCTATTGGTCATAGATTGCATCTCCATTAACTGAGAGAAATTGAATCAATATCCAGAAACATCTTGCCTCTATTCGAGATCTTTTGCGGGTCAATCACGTTATGCAACTGGCGCATGGTATTCATCTCAACCTCATTGAACATTTGAGGTAAATAGGCGCGCTTTTCCATTCCAACTCCATGCTCACCCGTGATCGACCCTTCACTTTGGATGCATATGTGAATGATATCACCAGCGATTTCCTCCGCTCGTTCCAGAGATCCATCTTCGCGACCGTCATACAGGATTAGCGGGTGCAGATTGCCATCACCGGCATGGAACACATTTGCCACACGCACATTATATTGTTTGCTTAATCGCTCAATCTCCGCTAGCGTTTCTCCTAAGCGGCTCCTGGGGACGACACCATCCTGCACAATATAATCCTGACTCAAGCGACCAACAGCCGAGAATGCACTCTTGCGACCCTTCCAGATGCGAGCACGGTCGGCATCGTCTTGTGCAATCCGGATTTCTTCAGCACCCGAAGATTCAATTACACCCATTAATTGCTCAAATTCCTCTTCGACCTGGTTTTTTTCCCCATCTATCTCAACAATCAGCAATGCCGCCGCTCCAGGTGGATAATTCGCCTGAACCGCAGCTTCAGCTGCCCGGATCGCCAGTTCATCCATCATCTCCATCGCGCCTGGTAATAAACCAGAAGCCACCACTTGTGAAACTGCGTTGCCCGCACCCTCCAGCGAGCTGTAAGAGGCCAAAACAGTCTTGAAAATCTCCGGCTTCGGCATCAGTCGAAGAATTACCTCCAGAGCAATTCCGAACAACCCCTCCGAACCTACGAACAATCCGACCAGATCGGGTCCGATTCCTTCCAAGCTCTCGTCCCCCAATTGAACGACTTCACCATCGGGAAGAACCGCTTTTATTCCTAAAACGTGATTGCTCGTCATGCCGAATTTCAGACAATGAGCACCGCCTGAATTGAACGCCAGATTCCCGCCAATCGTGCAGATGGGCTGGCTGGATGGATCAGGGGCATAGTACAAACCGTATGGTTGAGCAGCGGCGCTCACATCCAGGTTCACCACACCTGCTTCAACCACTGCAATCCTGTTCTCGGGGTCTATACGCAAGATACGGTCCAGCCGGTTCAGCGCGATAACGATGCCGCCTTCCACCGGCAGTGAACCACCTGAGAGGCTTGTCCCGCTGCCCCTCGCCACAAATGGAATTTGATAACGAGCGCAAAGCCTCACAGTTTCAATCACTTCATTTTGAGTCACAGGAAGAACCACTGCCAGTGGACGTACGCGGTACGCGGTAAGCGCATCCGATTCGTATGGAGTGAGCTGTGCTGGCTGGGTTAGAAAGCGTTCTGCGGGATAGATTTGGGAAAGATCAGATAAAAATTTGTCTGGGTTCATTCGTTGGATCTCCTTAATTGCTCATTCAACCAGGTGATCGCTTCGTGTTTTAAGGGTTCCTAAATTGAAGGGTGATTACTGCTCTGGATTTACTCCTGTGCAAAAGTATCGATCAGCAGATTCACATCCCCTCCTACCGGATACAATATCGGACACGTACACCCATTCCTACGGTACTCATCCACTTTAGCGCGCGCCTCATCCGGTGTTCCGGAAGCGCTGATACGCAGGATAAGCTCATCAGGAACTAGGTGCTTGGCCTCTTGTATTTGTTCTAACGTAGCCGGCCAACCCAGTATGGATTGAATCTCAGAGACAACTTCCTGGGACACCCCAGAAGCTTTAGCAATGTGAGGCTGTTGAGCTAAATACTGAGTGAGCAGTTCTCGAGTTGTATCCATTGCTCGCTCTTGATCGTAATCTACGGAACACACTACCAACTGTGGTCTGTCGATATCATCCAGTGTACGACCACTTTTCTTTGCTCCCCTTTCCAGCAGTTCCATCGCCCGATTATTGTATTCAGGCGGCACGCAATAATTCAAAACGACACCATCGGCAATCTCGCCGGTCAATTCCATCATTTTGTCCCCAGTGGCTCCGATCATTATGGGCACGTTACGGGGTTCACGTCGACCATGGACAACATCCAGTTCAATACCTTCGACACTGATGAATTCCCCGTGATATGTCACTCTTTCCATGTTGAGCAATCGTCTCAGAATCTCCACAGTCTCACGCATGGCTTTGAGCGGTTTACGCCGTTCGATCCCAACATCCCGTGCTAACGGGTCCCACCAGGCTCCTATCCCGCAGATGACCCGGTCAGGCGCCAGGTCGTCCAATGTCAGGAAAGTTGCCGCCAGCAGACCAATGTTGCGAGTCCAGTTATTAATTACCCCAGATCCAACCTTGAGCCGCTCAGTTACTGCGGCATATGCTGCCATTGGAACAATAGCATCCCGCACCAGGCGAGATTCGGCTTGCCAGACCGCTTCAAATCCACGTTCCTCTGCATACTGCACGTAATCCAACCCATCTCTTAGATCATGGGCGTCTTGAAGGTAAAGGGCAACACGTTCAGACATATGACCTCCTATCTGTTATTCATTCTTTCAAATGAGTATTTCAAATTTCCGGTAATAAGCGTCTTTCAAAAAAAAATCACATTGATGGTAAATCAATCAAAAATATTCGAAAATGAAGTCTCCAATCTATCAATTACCATTTCCAAATCTTCCGGCATGTCCACATCTAACGCCAGAGAAGGCAGCTCCAATATTTCCAACCTCGCACCAGCTTGCAGCGCTCTTTCGCAGTGGCGCTGAAATGAACCAGGACCGAAATCATATTCGATCAAACCAACCGGGCACACCAATAACGCATTCGTACCCTGTCGACGATGGTCTGGAGCCAAGACAACAACCGGAGGGTCAACAGCTATGTCCAGCATAGCATTTACATCTTCCGGTGAAATCAAGGGCAAATCTGCCGGTACGATCAACAAGCCGCGGGTGGCATAATTTTTAACTACGATAGTTGCACGCGCCAATGCCACATTCAGCTCAGGCGCTCCGTTTTCCAATACCGTCCTTGCCCCGTGTTCCCGAGCCAAAGATAAGGCGGCTTGATCGCGGCTGATCACCAATACCTGCTCGATTTCGGGGATTGCATTAAGTGTTTCGAGCGTATGAGTCAAAAGACGGCGGTTTAAGTCATTGCGTTCTTCAGGTGAAAGCACCCCAGCCAATCGCGATTTTCCTCGACGCAGGGGTTTTACAGGTACTATCGCCCATAGAGCCATATATTTCTATACCTCGCAATTTTGAATTTTGTAAAGAGCCACGAAAACAAGCATACTGGTAATATCTGGTCCTGGGCGATTCCTCTTCTCTTAAGCATTATATCCGATACCAGGCGTAATTCTTGAAATCATTATGAGATTCTGTAATCCTTTTAAGCTGGATTTTCACAACATCATCCCAAATTCAACCACCTCCTCTGCCAAGCGATACCGGTCTTCCTGCGTCGTCATCAGCGTATTCGTAAGGCAGGTTTCGATACCCAAATCTATGATGGATTCATGGAGCTCAGCATCGATTTTATCCATGATAAAACCGTTGAGTAAATCGGCATAATGCCTCGCTACGGACAGCGCGCTGGGTTGGATGCCAAATTCTGTGTACATTTTTGCCGCCGGTCCTTTTACAGCCTTACCCCCGATAATTGGAGAAACAGCGACAATACGACCTTTTGACGATACAACATCACGAATGCCTGGAACCGCCAATATTGGATCCAGACTTACCCACGGATTCGACGGGCAAAATATCACCAGGTCTGCTTTGTTAAGCGCCTCCAATACCCCGGGCGCAGGTTGGGCGTCTTCCACGCTTTCAAAACAAAAGCCGGAAACTGCGGGATGGCATTGACGGTGGACGAAATATTCCTGGAACGGCATTTCCCCCTCGTTGGTATAAACCCGGGTGGGAATCACATCGTCGCTCATGGGAATAATTTGGGCGCCGATTCCCAGGGCATGACAAAAATCGCTCGTTATCTGGCTCAGCGTTTCTCCAATCCGCAGCCGACGACTGCGCTCCAAATGCAGTCCCAGATCGAGATCGCCCAAACGAAACCAATTTGGTCCACCCAGCAATTCCACGGTCTCCAGAGCGCGCCAGGACTCTTCAGCTCTTCCCCAACCGGTCACCGGATTCGCTATGCCAGCCAAGGTATAAAAAACCGTATCCAGGTCTGGACAAATTTTCAGACCGAGATGCTCAAAATCATCGCCAGTATTTACAATCACTGTGAGATCAGCGCCAGATGATAACTGTGCCAGTCCGTCAGCAAGTTTCGCTCCACCCACTCCACCGGCAAGCGCCACGATTTTCATGAAGGTTCAGGGGTTAGCGGTTCTGGTTTATTGGTTTTATTCAGTTTCATAGTTCAACAAACTCCAACTGGCTGAATATTAATGGCAATTCATTTGATCAGCATATTCAAGGGATCAGTGATCCTCGCTATTTATGAAAACGGGGCATATGACCGTTTTTAGCGAAACAGGTCCTCCTCTTCAGGTCGCAATAACTCTCCAAGGGAGGCATCGCGGGGCGGATATGGATATCCTCTCACATGAACAACTGGTTTTTTTTGATCGGACTGCCCCATAACAAGGGAAGCCCCCGCGGCCAACTCATCCGCAGCTCCAACCTCGGTTGTCTGCAGTCGATAGCCGAACATATCCGGCTTCCCGCGTAAATCAACCAGACCCGGCACACCTGCGATGCCAATCGTAATCCCCACCGTTCCAAGGCGCCATGCACGACCATGCGAATCAACAATCAATACACCCAACTTTTTCGCGTTCGCAGTCTCCAGTCCTATTCGCAATTCACGCGCCGATTTGTCTGGGTCTTCTGGCAGCAGCAGCACACATGCATCCAAACCTTCGCTGATATCACCAACATTTGAATGGTCAATACCAGCATTTGCGCACACAAACCCCAGGCTGTGTTCTACAATGATCGTTCCCGGGCGAGTGCGCAGCACACAACTGCTCTCGCGCAGGATCAATTCCACCAAACGGGGGTCTTTTTGAGTCTTGTGAGCCAACTCAAGAGCTTCTTCCGACGGTTTGACCTGATTCAGGTTTACAAACCGGTCTTCGGATTTTGATACGATTTTTTGTGCCAGGACCAGTATGTCACCATCTTGCAGGACAATGCCCTCTCTTTCTAAACTATCCAGTATTACTTGAACCAGATCATCACCCGGTTTGATTATCGGAATTCCAGGAAGGGGGGTAAGGATTAATGTCATGTAGTAATCTTTAGTCGGCAGTAGAGAACACTGTTTAAATCGTTAATTTTTGATCCCCGTCACTCCAATACTAGCCGTCTTCACGCCGTAGTTTTTATTCAAACTGATCAAGATCGATGTCAATCCTTCCACTACGATGGCATTGTTCAGACCGCCGGCGAAAAATGCCCGCATCCCAGCAGCGCCGGCAAGTTTGATGATTTCATCAGCCGCCGCCGGATCATCTGCACACACCAACACATCGGTGTCAAGAGTTCCTCCAAGGTTCTTACTCAATGCATGCGCTGGAACATTTTGAAAGGCGGCCACCACCCGCGCACCTTCTCCCAGGATATCTTGAGCAATACGTGCTGCGGAAGGCGGTGAAGGGGGGCGGGGATCACGAAAATCAATTCTGGCTGTAGCATCAACCAGTATCTTTCCTTGCAGATCCTCTTTTAAACCTTCTAACGCCGCCCGGTGTGCTGAATAAACCACAGTGAGCACACAAATATCTGCACTCTGAGCCGCTTCATTGTTCTGCATACCTTTGATTGTTTCGATATTGAGCTGGTCGTTCAATTTGGCAGCCGTCGCCTGCGCCTTTTCGGTTTTACGTGAGCCAATAATGATCGCATAACCTGCCAGCGCCCATCTCATTGCCAGCCCAGGTCCTTCTTTCCCGGTGCCACCCAGAATTGCCAGTGTTGGCAACGAGGCTGGTGGTTGTAGATTTCTCTCCATATGATTTCCTTTAACTTGTTGGCTGTTTGGATTCAAATCCCGAATTGTGCGTAGTATCTCTCCCATACTGAAGGCGCTTGACGGCGGGCTTCCGAAGTGATCGCATCTTCATCTAACGTCAGCAACTTTCTATCGTGCATGAGAACCTTCCCCGCCGCAATTGTCGTCGTAACCATCCTCTCCTGAAAACCAAACACGATTTGCCAGGGTAAATTGTCAACCGTCAGCGGGGTGTGGGGATGGTAGTCCACGAAGATCAGGTCGGCATGAGCTCCTGGCACGATAACGCCCAATGGAGCATCTCTGAAAAATGAACCCGCAAGCCGGGCATTGTTGTAAACAGCCATTTGGACCACATCCAGCGCCGACATCCTGCGCGGATCGCGGTGCCATACCTTTTGCAGCAGATAGGCTGTTTTCCATTCCTCCCACATCGTGTGTGGGAAACCGTCTGTTCCCAGACATACATTGACACCCGCACGCAGCATGCTCTCAACTTCCGCGACACCCACGCCGTTGTTCATGTTCGAACGAGGCTGGTGTGTGACCCAGGTACCCCTTTCAGCCAGTAATCCCACTTCGCGCGCATCGACATGAATCGCATGGGCAACAATTGTATTAGGACCGAGTATGCCGTGTCGTTCAAGCCGGTCCACGACTCGTAAGCCCGATTTTCCCAGGCTGTCGTATTCGTCAACTTCGTGTTCCGCAACGTGAATGTGAAACCCCACACCCTCCGGTGCAATCTCTCTGCAGGCATCTAATGTGTAGTCGGATAAAGTCAGACTGGCATGCAGCCCGAAAGTAGCTGCCACTCTACCTTCAGCGACGTTTTCTCGGCGAGTACGCTCGATGAAGCGCACATTTTCTTCAATTCCAGCTTTCGCTTTATCCTCTCCATCCCGATCGGTCACCTCGTAGCATAAAACTGCTCTTACCCCCGATTGATCTACCGCCTCAGCTATCGTGTCCAATGATCCTGCCAAGGCATTAGGGGAAGCGTGGTGGTCAATCAGTGTCGTCGTACCGTTTTTGATCGCATCGACGAGCATGACCAATGCAGAAGCGCGCACATCTTCCTCAGTTAGGGATTTGTCAAGAGGCCACCATAGCTTTTCTAGAATCTCAGGGAAATCCTTGGGCGCACTACCCGGTATAGCGAGACCACGAGCAAAAGCGCCATAAAAATGTGTATGAGCGCAGATATTCCCAGGCATCACGTACTGCCCACCCGCATCCAGGCACTGCTCCCCGGGGTAGAACTCCATCAACTCATTTTGCAGCCCTACCTCACTGATGTGAGCGCCCGAAATGCGGATCGCCTGGTTTTCTAAAATTTGATTCGGCTGCTCCCAGGTGATGATTTTTGCGTTAGTAATTAGCATGGATACCTTCCTTCTTAGCCTCCCGGGCTTCCACACCCGGGCAAAACTTCAGAAGCCTCGTCATCTGCATTTAATCAAACACTGCTGTTCTATCTGGATCATCCAGTGCCGAGAATGCATCCGCAATATGACGTGGTTTCGTTCGCTCTCCAGATAACATTAAAGGGATTTCTTCTCTTCCAAAGAATCCGACCTCGCTGGTCTCACTGCTGGTCCGGGCTTCACCGCCTAATAAATCGCAGAAAAACACGATTTTAAATGCATGGAAGATTTCCAGCGGACCCAGACGATTGGCATCATAAACACCTATCACTTTACGTGCCTTAACAAGGAATCCCGCTTCTTCACGGACTTCCCTTTCAGCCGCTCCGGAAGGAATATCCCCTACGTCCGCCCAACCGCCGGGCATCGTCCAGCCGCCGTCCATCAGTTCGCGCACTAAAAGTAATTTTCCATCTTGAAATACGGCTGCGCGCACATCAACCCGCGGCGTGGCATAGCCGGTTTGAGAATCGAATATATCAACAAGTTCGTTTAATTCTAAGTTGGAATGATCGCTGATCATTTCAGCCGCAATCTCAACCAGACGTTTGTGCCGCTCACGCTCAAAGTCGTTTTCCGCATAAAACAATCCAGTTTGGGATATAGCCTGGATTTCACGTGCCCACTCAAGCCAACGAGGTGTCGTATCTTCGTCCATTTATACCGCCATAACTAATAACAACTTATATACAGTACACATGACATTTCATCTGACAATATGTTTATCCAAGATGCAGTTTCCTGATAATCTCTGCCTGATCAACCGGAAGCCGGTCAATTCTGACACCAACCGCATTATATACTGCATTAGTAATCGCAGGAGTTGTCGGGATGCTGACAATTTCACCAACACCCTTTGCGCCATAAGGTCCACCCTCGGTTGGATGCTCAACGACTATTGTGGTAATTTCAGGTGTAAAAATAATCGAGGGAACGCGATAGCGCGCCATCCGGTCCGTGAACACCTGTCCGTCTTCGACTATGAATTCTTCGGTAAGCGCATTTCCCAATCCCATCATCACTCCCCCTTCCATCTGACCCTCCAGACCCAAAGGGTTGATCGCCTTACCAACGTCATTGGCTGCGATCGCTCTCAAAACGCGCACTTCACCTGTGTTTGTGTTTACCTCCACTTCTGCTGCCTGGGCGGCAAAGGAGTAAGCAAAATGCATGTCGCCGCCCTCTCCCAACGGGTCCGTGGTTGGCGCCCAGTACTCATACAGTGCACGTGGTTCTCGACCTTCTGCCCGCATGACACCCACGACCTCTCCAAGTGGGATTGATTTACCATCAACCTGCGCTAACCCCTCAATAAAACGGATCGATTCAGGGGGTTGGTCGAATCTTTCAGCCAGCGTGGTCGTGATTGCCTGTCGCAGCGTCCTGGTGGCATGTAGAGCCGCATTCCCTGTTACGTACGTCTGCCGCGAGGCAGTCGTTGGTCCCCCATCGGGTGTGAGATCCGTATCCATTACCAGGACCCTCACACTGGTATTTTTCAGTCCAAATTCTTCCGCCACGATCATCTGCAGCACTGTGACCAGACCTTGCCCTAATTCTGCAGAAGATGTCCGCACCTCCAGAGTGCCATCTTCAAACAATTCTACTTCAGCGCCTGCCTTGTCTGGAGCACCGCCGCCAAGACCTGTGTTCTTATAGGCTGCAGCAAATCCCCACGAACGGAGTAAATGCGGAGCCCCTAAAACCTCTCTTGATTCAAAGGGGTTTCCACCTGCCAGGCGTCTTACTTCGGATGCCACGCGGTCGATACATTCCACCAGTCCAACGCTTTCATGCAGCGTTTGACCGGTGTTTGTCACGCTTCCAATTCGCAATGCATTTATACGCCGAAGTTCGATTGGATCAATATCCAAACGCTCAGCCAGCATATCCATCATACTTTCCACCGCAAACGCGGATTGGGTAACACCGAAACCGCGGAAGGCTCCTGCCGGGGGGTTATTGGTGTACATGGCGTAGCAATCCGCTCGTGCGTGCGGGATCTCGTAAGGACCCGAAGAATGGGTCGTAGCGCGGGTCATCACCTTCTCGCCCAGAGAAGCGTATGCGCCTGTATCTCCGTACAGCTCGGTCTCCACAGCTGTCAGATGACCATTACCCTCAGCGCCCACTTTGACTCGGATTTGAGTCGCGTGCCGCTTTGGATGCGCAATCAGGCTCTCATGCCGGTCGTAGAGCAGCTTAACTGGACGACCCGTTTCCTGAGCCAGCAGCGCCGCGTGAATCTGTCCGGCGATATCTTCTTTGCCGCCAAAACCACCCCCCATTAACTGCCCTATGACGCGCACACGCTCTTCAGGTAATCCCAGAACGCGCGCTGTCTGGCTGCGGTCTGCGTAAGGTATTTGTGAGCCGACGTAAATCTCCATCCGCCCATCCGGTGCAGGTCTTGCGATGCTGCATTCGGGCTCCAGGAATGCATGCTCCAGAATTGGCGTAAAGAAAGTGTGCTCAAGGATGACGTCTGAACCGGCAAAGCCCTGAGCGACATCCCCTTTGCGCACTTTGATATGCTTTAGCAAATTTCCTGATGAGTGCAGTCTGGGAGCATCAGGCTGATGCGCCTGAACCGGGTCGCTGATGACGGGCTGGGGATCATATTCGACCTCGATCAAATCCAACGCCTGGGTGGCAATCTCCCGCGTCTCGGCAGCCACAATCGCAACCGCATCGCCCACGTAACGAATTTTACCCCCCACGCCGGCTAATACCGGCCAATCATAGATTACCAGCCCGTGAGTGACCTCACCGGGGATGTCCTCTGCCGTTATCACAGCCTCAACCCCAGGCAATGCGCGCGCTTTTTCAACATCGATTCCTGTTACGATCGCATGTGGGATGCCAGCGCGTTTGACCCGCGCGTAAAGCATGCCTTCAAACTGCAGGTCATCCGTGAACACAGCCTCACCGGTGACTTTGGCAACCGCATCGGGTCGTGATTGGATCGTGCCGACAACCGCCAATTGCGGCGCTGACCTGCCCATTAACGAATTGCCCAACGACGAACTGCCCAACCCAGAACTCGCCGGTATTAATGGTTGCCGGATCGCCATTTTTGTGCTCAGCGACTCCGCTGTAGCCTGGATTGCCCCAATGATCGCAGGATATCCCGCGCACCGGCACAGCGTATCCTTAAGCGCCTGTCGAATCTCAATTTCAGTGGGAGCAGGATTGCGCTGTAATAAGGCGTATGCGGTCATCAACTGACCCGGGATGCAAAACCCACACTGCACGGCGCCATAGACCACAAATGCCTCTTGAAGAGGATGTAATCCGTCTTGACCCGGGCTCTCGTTATCAATAGACGTCGTTTGTTTGGCTAAACCCTCAATCGTAAGCACCTTCTTGCCAGCCGCCTTTACTGCGGGATAGGTGCAGGACAGGACAGGCTCTCCGTCCAATAGAACAGTGCAAGCGCCGCACTCATCTTCGCTGCAGCCGATCTTTGTGCCGGTTAAACGCACACGTTCTCGCAGCAGATCTGCGAGCATCTCCCCCGGTTCTGGTTCAAAATCGATTTGCGTACCGTTAATATTTATTTCCATATATTGTTCAGTCCAATATCAATATTCGGTCCCATATCAATATTCAATACCACATCCGATTTATTAAAATGAGGTGCCGGAATGTATATTCACGATCGATGATTCAAGAATCAGCTTGATCTTCGGCACGTATCCAGGCAGTCGTCAAAGTTTCTTCTAACAGCACATCAGAAATATGGCGCCTGTATTCAGAGGTCGCCCTGTGCGGGCTGGTGCGAAAATGGGATTCAAATAACAGGGCCTCTTTTGCCTGGGATAGTATTTCCTCGTCAAGGTGTTTCCCCTTCAGGAACGCCTCAGTATTACGGGCACGTTTCGGGGTAGGTCCCGAAGGTCCAACCGCTATACGGCTGTCCAAAATGCGGTCGTCTGCGCGTTTGATCCACACCGCCATATTCAGAATTGCGATAGCCACTCCTTGAGGGCGCATCACGCGCCGGAATACAGAAGCCTCGCTATGTGATTTTAACGGGATAATGAACCCGACCAAGATTTCTGTGCGCGGTTCTAACGCTGATTGTCCAGGACCGAGGAACAGATCAGTTAATTGAAGGAACTTACGTTCTCGTGCCCTGGCGACTTCAGCCATCGCCCCAAGCGACAGCAGAGATATAGTGCCGTCTCCGGCTGGAAGCGCATGAGCTACGTTGCCGCCAAGAGTAGCAGTATTGCGCACCTGAGGCCCACCTATTAAGCGGCAAGCCTCGATTAAAGCCTGGGCATGTTCATTTACAATCGGAGATTCGATTATCTTGTTCAACGGTACCCCTGCACCGATAAACAATGAACCTTGGCGCAGTTCCAGGGAAATCAATTCGGGGATATTTGTAACGTCAACCAGGGTGTCGACCGGGGGATGGCGACCTTGCTGCAAATCCAACATCAAGTCCGTACCGCCAGCGATTACACGCGCGCTGCCAGGCGCTGCAGCAAGCGTCTGCAGGGCATCTGTGATTGTTTGTGCCAGATGGTATTCTTTCCAGAGAGCCACGGATCGGCGCTTACCTTTCGAATAGGTTTTGAACGGAGGCACTTTTCGACGGGTGATCCAATATTTATGACATTACCCGACGCCGCCACAAATTTAAACTGCGGCGACCACCGATCCAGATTTTCCATTTTAACATGAAATTCGCTCCCGTACGAGATATTTTCAAAACCCCACAAAATATATGCAATATTTATTTTGTGGAAGCAGATCAACAAAAAACGTTTATAATCAAACGTTGGCACAAAACCTACACACAATTTTTATTATGAGAATAACCGCCTGTCCTCGAAAAATCTTTTTCGACCTCAACAAATAATCATACTAATTGTAAGGAGAAGAAAATGACAAATCAACTTACGACAGCATTGAGTTACGCGCAAGAACACAAGGACCAAATTCTGGATGAACTGATTGAATTCGTGCGCATCCCTTCGGTTTCCACTGACCCCGAAAAAAAGACGGAGATGCAGCGTGCAGCCCAATGGGTGGCAAATCAAATGTACAGCCTGGGATTCGAGAATGTAAAGATTCTCCCCACGGCACTACATCCTGTTGTTTATGGAGAATCGCTTAAAGCCGGATCTGACAAACCAACCGTCTTGATATACGGTCATTACGATGTACAGCCAGCTGAACCTTTGGAATTATGGGGAACACCCCCATTTGAGCCAACTCAACAAGGTGAAAATCTATATGGGCGAGGAGCTTCCGACATGAAAGGGCAGGTGGTTGCCAGCCTTAAAGCCGTAGAAGCCTATGCGCACACTGGAGACTTACCGATAAATGTAAAATTCATCATTGAAGGGGAAGAAGAAATCGGTTCACCCAGCCTGGAGAAATTTCTCACTGAAAACAAAGACATGCTTTCCAGCGATTTCGCCATAAATCCTGATACAGGTATGATCGGCGCTGACACGCCGACAATTACTTATGGGTTGCGCGGCTTGGCGTATTTTGAACTGCGTGTTACAGGACCCGAACACGATCTGCACTCCGGGGTTTTTGGCGGCGTGGTGCACAATCCTGCCCAGGTACTGTGTGAATTGATCGCCGGGATGCATGATAAAAATGGACGAGTGACCCTGCCAGGTTATTACGATTCGGTTCGGCCACTCGATGATGAAGAACGCGCAGAACTGGCACGATTGCCTTTAGATGAAACTTTTTACCTGGAACAAACCGGAGCGCCTGAATTATTTGGCGAAACAGGATATACCGCCTATGAACGTGTGGGCGCGCGGCCGACGTTGGAAGTCAACGGTTTGCTTTCCGGCTTCACTGGAGAAGGATCAAAAACCGTGCTGCCAGCCAAGGCTATGGCGAAGATTTCTATGCGCCTGGTGCCAGACCAAAATCCTGATGAGGTTTACCAGCAATTTAAGCGCTACCTGGAGGAAAACGCGCCTCCCACGATTCGCTGGGAGCTGGAGGATTTGAATCAAGGCGACGCGGCTATTACTGATTGCGATATGCCCGGTGTTGTAGCGCTGAGCCAGGCTATGGAAGCAACCTGGGGCAAAAAACCGGTCTATAAACGCGAAGGCGGCTCTGTTCCCGTCGTAGCCCAAATGCAAAAAATTCTGGGCATCGAATCGGTGCTCACGGGTTTCGGGCTGCCGGATGATAACCTGCACGCTCCCAATGAGAAAATTCACCTGCCAACCTTTTTCAATGGCATCGACACCTTTATCCGCTATTTGGAGATTCTCGGCGAATAATCGACTGCAAAGGACAGAGATTCACTGTATAGCCTGTGATTTGCTCTTTACCTGCGTAGAAAAGTGCTTCGATCATGCCCTTGGAGAGGATATTCGATTAACGAATCTTAATAAGCACCATTTATCATGAAAATAGGGTTGACGAGCCGCATACAAACTCTTAAAATCAAATCGAAATGAGTGAACAACTTCCAATGTACGGTGGACAAGCAGTAATTGAAGGGGTGATGATGCGCGGCTCTCAAAGCGTCGCAATAGCCATGCGCGCCCCAAATGAGGAAATCGTCATCCACAGCGAACCGTTGAGCGGTATATATAAAAGCAAGATCATAAAAATCCCTT
>SDBT01003042.1_pt1 | contig 29125 bp, 27 predicted proteins | sample 2277101 | NCBI WGS metagenome assembly SDBT01 (sample SAMN10404973, study PRJNA504765) | marine sediment metagenome | isolation source: marine sediment core GS10_PC15, 103 cmbsf | place: Arctic Ocean: Southern Knipovich Ridge | collected 2010
CAAGAAAAATCGGCAGATATCTCTGTTGTTGCACCCGGAATTGCAGAAGCACTAACGACAACTCTTGCAGGACTTATTGTTGCAATTCCTGCAATGATCGCCTTTCATTATTTTTCTAATGAATTGCGCAAAATGGAACAACAAATGGGACATTTGTCTGATATTTTTTTAACAGTTATAAAACAAACATTTTTAAAATAAGGGGGAATTGGGATGGCAAAAAATAACATTACAAGAAAAAAAAGGGGCCACAGGTTTAAAATGCCAGAAGTATCACTTACACCACTGATTGATATTGCGTTAACACTTCTCATAATTTTTATGATAACTGCACCAATGGTCCAAAATGGAATTAAGGTTGATCTTCCACAAGGAGATAGCAAAGAAGTTGGCAAACAACAAGAATTAGTTGTGGCCATGAGTAAAGATGAAAAGCTTTTTTTTAATAGTTATCCAATAAAAAAAGAAGATTTAGTCTCCTCTGTTCAAAAAGCTCTTGTTCAACGAGAAGACATGCCGGTTTATATCAGAGCTGATGAATCTGTTGCATATGGAAAAGTTATAGAAATTGTAGATAAATTAAAAATGGCAGGTGTAAAGTTTATTGCAATGTCAACTCAAGCAGTTTTATAAAATTTTAATGAAAAAAATCAATAAAAAATTTTTCATACACTCATTTTTACTTCATTTTCTTGCGGTAATCTTTCTTTTACTTTTCAATTCTAACAAAAAAATTGCAAGACAATTCATAGTCTTTGGGGCTCATTCTAAAAAACCAACACAAGCATATTTTCAACCATTAAAACAAATAACTCGATCCGATTGGCTAAAAACAAGAAGGGTTACACAAAAAAAAACTACGCATAAAAGGATTGTGAAAAAGGCTGTAAGAAAAAAAACTGTATCTAAAAAGAGGCCTGTTGTAAAAAAAATACCTCCCAAATCAAAACCCACAAGAAAAACCGTAATTAAAAAAAAAACAAAAAGGCTTCCCCTTAAAAAGGCTGTTGTAAAAAAAGAAATAAGCCTTAGCCCAAAGGCTTCGGCCCATACAATAAAAAAAATCGAAAAAAAAATCGAACCCCCAAAAAAAGTTGAGCAACAAGAAAAACCTGAAAAAAAAATCGAACAAGAAGAATTACGCTTTAATTTAATGGGAAGTCAAGATCTTAGATTAGCACGTTATCAAAGACATATACAAAAAGAGGTAGCGCGTTTATGGTGCCCCCCCGTTGGAGTTCCCAAAGGAACCGAATGTTCTTTAAGCTTTATTATTAATTCAAAAGGAAAAATATCAAAATTTGAAGTTATAAAACGTTCAAAAATCCTAATTTATGATTTAAGTATTTTGCGAATTGCCAAAAACTTTAAATTCGATAAGTGTCTTTGGAATAAAAAATTTACAATAGATTTTAGGCAGTGATCCCTCGATTTACAAATTCTTCTGCTCTTTTTAAATCATCAAGAGTATCAATTCCAATAACATCTTGAGCTGTTTCATGAACTCTAATTGAGATTTTGTGATGCAAAAATCTCAATTGTTCCAATTTTTCTGCATCCTCTAAATAACTATGTCCAATTTTTGCAATCTTTCTTAAAGCAACTATTGTATAGGCATAAAGGCCAATATGCTTGTAATATAATTTTGTTATCTTTTCATCTCGATAATATGGAATTGAACTACGAGAAAAATAAAGAGCAAAATTGTCAACATCACAAACAACTTTTACAACATTTGAATCTAAAAATTCATTTTCATTTTCAATTCTTTTTTTTAAAGTCCAAACATCTGCAGAATCAATGTGACAAGTTTGCAGTAAAGTTTGAATCATTTTTGGGGTAATAAATGGTTCATCTGCTTGCCAATTCAAAAAAATATCTGCCTCAACTTTTCCAGAATGCATAATTTCGATTAAACGATCTGTTCCGGTTTTGCATTCCTGTGATGTCATTAAAAATTTTCCATCAAAACTTTTTATAAGATTTACAGTTTTTTCTGAATCTATCGCAAAAATAATTTCGCTAAAAAATGTTGTTTCGTTTGCAGCCTCCCAAACCCATTGCAACATTGGCTTACCTACCAAGTTGCATAAAACTTTTTCCGGAAATCTTGTAGATTTCAATCTTACAGGAATGATACAAGCTATCTTTTTTCCTTTAATCACGTTAAGCTCCTTAAAATCTGCCGTTCGTACCCTTCTACAAGCTCAGGGCGAACGGATCTTATTTCAAATCCCGTTCGTGGTGAGCCTGTCGAACCATACGAACAAAAAACCAAAAATATATTTCAGGTCAATTTATGTCAAACGGATATATTTTAGTCAAACAATCTTTAAATTTAAATGGCCAAGTTAATTTAGTTGGAGCAAAAAATGCAGTTTTGCCAATAATGGCAGCATTAATTTTGACTCAAGGAAAATCAATTCTGCATAATGTTCCAAACTCTGCAGATGTAAATCAAATGATAACGCTTTTAAAAACTCTTGGCGCACAAATTATTTTTGATGCAAAAAAAAACTATCTGCAAGTTGATACATCAACAATTAACAACTTTGAAGTAAAACCAGAAATAATGAACAAAATGCGAGCATCAATTCTTGTTATGGGCCCCCTTCTTGCAAGATTTGCAAAAGCAAAAGTTGCAATGCCAGGAGGATGTCTTATTGGTACAAGACCAATTGATTTGCACCTTAAAGGTTTTGAACGGATAGGGGTATCAATAGAACAAGATAGTCATTTTTTTAACGCAAAACTTTCAACCAATTCAAAAATTAAAACAGAAAAAAGAATTGTTCTGCAATATCCAAGCGTTGGAGCAACAGAAAATCTTGCAATGCTAGCAGTCTTATATCCTGGGGAAACTACAATTGTTAATTCAGCGCTAGAACCAGAAGTTTTAGATTTTTTAGATGTCTTAAAAAAGATGGGAGCAAAAATTAAACTACAAGCTCCATCAATAATAAGAATCTCTGGTGTAAATAAACTAAAACCAATTGAACATAAAATAATTCCAGACAGACTTGAAGCCGGAGCACTTTTACTTGCAGCTGCAATTACCGGAGGAAAAATTTACCTACCCGATGCATGCCATGACCACATGGATATTTTTTTAGAAAAATTAAAAGAAATGGGACACAAAATTGAAATTAAGAATGGAATCAAATTAAAGGCTACAAAAAATCCAAAGGCTGTAGATTTTAAAACTGGACCTTATCCCGGTTTTCCAACAGATTTGCAAGCCCCTATGATGGCTGCGCAATGTTTGACCAACGGTATAAGTCATATCGAAGAAACTGTTTTTGAAAATAGATTGATGCATGCAAAAGAATTAGAAAAAATGGGGGCTCAAATTCAAATTGATGGAAATAAAGCAATAATTAATGGAGTTGAACAGCTTTATGGGGCAGAAGTTATTGCAACAGATATTCGTGCTTCTTGTGCTTTAGTTTTAGCTGGACTTGTGGCACAAGGAGAAACTAAAGTCTTGGGAATTAATCATTGGAGAAGAGGTTATGATAAATTTGAGAACAAGCTTGTAGTATTGGGTGCAAATGTTCTTGCAAAACAAGATTAAAAATTTGCTGCAAGTTCAGAAACTTCCCGAGTAATCAAAGTTTGACGAGTTTTATTAAACTGCAACGTTAATTTTTCTAAAATTTTTTCTGCATTTGTTGTTGAACTATCCATTGCAATAAACCTTGCAGCATTTTCTGAAATAAGAGATTGAAACAAAAGATTTAAAATAGAACTTTTTATATATTTTGCTGCCAAATAATCTAAAATTGCATCTTGGGATTGTTCCCAAATAAATTCTATCTCTGCAACTTGCATTGGTTGCTTAATACTTACTGGAATAAGTGTTGTCTTTTGAGGTTTTTGTGTGAAAAAGTTTTTAAAATGATTACTGTAAATAGAAACAGAAGAATAAATATTTTTACGATCATTTATTATCTCTACTATTTTATCTGCAAAAGGAACAAAATTACTTGAAGTAATCTCATCAACACTGAGAATAATTTCCCCTGCTTTTTTTTCTTTGATAAGTTTTGTTGCTTTTTGTCCTATTGTTATAAATATTGGTTTTTGATGCTCTTCAACAAAAAAAGCTCTTTCAAAATAACGAAAAAGATTTGAATTAAAACTACCACAAAGCCCTTTTGCTGCAGAAATTACAATAAAAAGAGGATTTGTATCCAAAATATCATCAGGAAAAATAATTGGATTTTTCCATTCGGGAACAAAAGCTAAAAGTTGTGAAAAAAGTTGTGAGATGTTTATTGTATAATCTTGCAAATAAACATTCTGCTTTTCTAGTTTTGAATAAAAAGACATAGAAATTAAACGAACAGCATGTGTGATTTTTTGTGTAGTTTGTATTGATCTTATTTTATTTTTTAAAAGGGTAAGCGTAGACACTGTCTTCCTTTGCCAAAGAAACCTAAAAAATTCTACATTTAATCTAAAGCTAGTCCAAAATCCTTGTTTTTGCAATAATCTTACGTAGAGCATGGTTTTGCATAGATTTCGATGGAGGAAAATATTTTGATTGTAATAATTGATGGATATAATTTACTAAAACAACTTTTTCCAAAACAAAGAGAAAATTTAAATAAACAACGAAAACAGCTTATAAAACAATTAAGTTATTATAAAATCAAAAAATTCGAAGATATAACAGAAATAATTTTGGTTTTTGACGGAGGAATATTTCAGCACGCAACACGTGAAATTCATAGCGGTATAATTGTTATCTTTTCTGGACAAAAAAGTAGTGCTGACGAATGGTTTTTAAATCATGTAGAAAAACACAAAGAAAAAGAGATTCTTTTGGTAACTCTAGATAAAGAGCTAATTAGCAATTGTCAACAATATGGCACAGATTCAATAAATGTTTTTGATTTTTATAAAATCATGCAAAATGCTTTGCTAGAAAATGCAGAAGAAAAGCTTATAACAAAAAACGCTATTGATACCTTGCAAAAATACAAAACAAGTTTTGAAGATAACAAAGATATTCCGCAAATTGATAACAAAGCCCTGGATTTGTTAATGGAACAAGCAAGTATTAATATAAATAATGAAAAGAAAGATGATATTTATTTAGATAAAAAAACAAGGAAAAGTAAGACTCAAAAACCTTCCAAAAAAGAGAAGAAACTTTATAAAAAAATAAAAAAATTATGAAAATAAAATTAGAATTTAGCATAAATCAAATAGAAGAAATCGTAAAAAAACATCTTCTACCAAAACTGAAAAAATACACAATTTTTGCTTTCTCGGGGCCGTTGGGAGCAGGTAAAACAACTATTATTAAAAAATTTTTAAAACAATGCGGCATCAAACAAATTATAACAAGTCCAACTTTTACATATTTAAATGTATATAAAACACAAGACGGACGAGTTTTTAATCATTTTGACTTATATCAAATACCAGATTTGCAAGCTTTTATAAATTCCGGCTTTAATGAATATATTTCTAAAGATTTACAAGAAAAAAATTGTTGGACTTTAATTGAATGGCCAGAAATTATAAAACCATTATTACAAGACAAAACCATAAAAGAAACAGTTTACAATATCTCCTTAAGCTATAAAAAAGACGATTTTAACTACAGAAAAATAGAATTTATTAAAAATTAATCTCATCTTTTTAATTTTTTTCCAAAAAAAGGTTGAAAACTTTGACAAAACAACTATCATAAAAAGCAGAAATGGGGAGATTCCTGAGTGGCCAAAAGGGACGGACTGTAAATCCGTTGGCATTGCCTTCGCAGGTTCGAATCCTGCTCTCCCCACCAACCTTCGTTAAAGCTACGGTTGCGCGGCCAGCCTTCGCCAAAAATGAGTATTAAAAAATGAGTATTATTAGAAAATTGATCTTTGATAAAAATAGCGAAGGTTCCCTCCGAAGCCTCGTCGAAGGAGGGCTGTATTTAAACTGAGATAAAGCTACGCCTGGCGGCGGCCATTTTTTTTATTGATTTTATTAGCAAAATTGAGAAGACTGTCCGGCGAAGCCTTGGCCAAGACGGACCTTTTTAAAGGTTTTTTTTATTGAGCATTGCTTAAGCACCTAACAGATAAAACTATATAGCTCTACTCCAAATCTATGATATACTTAAAATTGAGTAAATCCTTAAAAAAGCCTTGTGGGTGACAAGAAAATGAGTTTGCGGGAATAGCTCAATTGGCTAGAGCGACAGCCTTCCAAGCTGTAGGTTGCGGGTTCGAGACCCGTTTCCCGCTCCAGTAAAGGATTTCTGGGGTAGCTGGCATAGCTCAGTTGGTAGAGCAGCTGATTTGTAATCAGCAGGTCGCTGGTTCGAGTCCAGTTGCCAGCTCCATTGAATTCAGCCCACGTAGCTCAGTTGGTAGAGCACTTCCTTGGTAAGGGAGAGGTCACCGGTTCAATCCCGGTCGCGGGCTCCATTTTTTTTAAAAATTAAGGTAATTAAAATACTAAGAAGGTATAATTATGGCAAAAGTCAGAACGGTAATACACTTTGAATGCACAGGCTGCAAAGAAAGAAATTACAGCAAAAGGGTATCTAAAAAGAGACAATTTGCTAAATTATCCTTAAAGAAATACTGTTTTAAATGTCGCAAACACCAGCCACACAAGGAAATTAAATAAATGAAAAAAGGTAGGTCAGTAGCTCAATTTGGTAGAGCAGCGGACTCCAAATCCGCAGGTTGGGGGTTCGAGTCCCTTCTGACCTGCCAAAACAAGTATTTGCGATATTGAAAAATAAGGGATATAATGAATAAAATTCTTACTTTTTTAAATGAAGTTAAAGCAGAAATTCGCAAAATAACTTGGCCAAGTCGTGATGATCTGATAGGAACTGTCATCATAGTATGTATATTGACAATAACCTTTGCGGCTTTACTAGGTGCGATGGATGCGGGGTTTGGAGCCCTTATAAAAAGGCTTATTAGTTATTAGTGTCAATTTTTAACTTAAAATTTATGTTTATAAAATGAAACGTTGGTACATAGTTCAGGTATATACAGGTTTTGAAGAAACAGTTAAATTAGAGCTCGAAAAGCGAATTGTTGAAGAAAATGTTCAGGATCAATTCGGAGAAATACTAATTCCGACTGGACAACTCACAACCTTTTTCACTACTGAAGAAGAGAAAGAAAAAAAAGAAAAAATTTTTCCGGGATACCTGTTAATCCAAATGGAAATGACAGGCGATACCTGCAGGACAGTCTCCTCTATTCCACGAGTTTCTAGATTTTTGGGAGGTGTAAGGCCCGTTCCGCTTTCAAATAAAGAAGTCGAAAGAATTTTTGCACAAGTTAGTGGAGAACTTCCAGTAATTACCGAAAAACAAACTTTTGTGGAAGGAAACGAAGTTCACATTTGCAATGGTCCTTTTTCAGGTTTTGTTGGAATAATAGATAAAGTTGATGAAGAACGAGAAAGACTAACTATAATGGTAAGCATTTTTGGTCGTCTTACTCCTGTTGAATTGGGATTTGATCAAGTAAAAAGATAAAAAAGTTTTTAAGGTACATGCATGGCAAAAAAAATTAAGGCTAAGATAAAACTTCAAATACCAGGAGGAGGAGCAACCCCGGCACCTCCAGTAGGTTCAGCACTAGGGCAACACGGTGTAAGCATCATGGATTTTTGCAAAAAATTCAACGCTGATACTGCAAATCGCAAAGGAGAAACTGTTCCGGTCTTTATCACAGTTTACAGCGATAGGTCCTTTGTTTATATTTTAAAAACAACGCCCGTATCGGAATTGTTGCGCAAAAAGGCAAAGATACAAAAAGGGTCAAGTAACCCAGGTAAAGAATCTGCAGGTGTTGTTAGGTGGAGTGATATAAAAGAAATTGCAAAAATTAAAAATCCAGATCTGAACGCTTTTGACATTGAGGCTGCAAAAAAAATAATCGCAGGAAGCGCCAGAAGTATGGGTTTAGAAGTTATTGATTAAGGTTAATTAACTTTTGGGTTGAAAAAATGAGTAAATCGGGTAAAAAATATAGCAAAGCAAAAGAACTATTAGATTCTTCTTCGATCACGTCATGGGAATCTGGGGTAGATTTTGCGATTAATAATACGTATACCAAATTTGATGAAACAATCGATGCAGCGATCATATTGGGAATAGATCCTTCAAAGGGTGAGCAAACAGTCAGAGGATCGGTTTTGCTTCCAAATGGAACAGGAAAAAACATCAAGGTGCTTGTATTTGCCAAAGGAGAATATGAAGAAAAAGCAAAAGAAGCTGGTGCTGATTATGTTGGAACGGAGGATCTAGTTGAAAAAATAACTTCTGGATGGATGGATTTTGACGTCGCTGTAGCAACTCCGGATGTGATGAGTATGGTCGGCAAGGTTGCAAAAATTTTAGGTCCAAAAGGTTTGCTTCCAAATAAAAAAGTTGGAACTGTAACTTTCGATATCACTTCTATAGTTTCGGATTTAAAAAAAGGACGCATAGCTTACAGAAATAATAAAGGGGGAGTTGTTCATGCTCCTTTTGGTAAAATTTCCTTCGGTAAAGAAAAACTTTTAGAAAATTTAAAAACGCTAGTTAATTCGATTAGAACAAATAAGCCCCCTACTTCTAAAGGTAAATTTTTAAAAAAATTAATAATTTCTTCTACAATGGGTGTTGGGGTAAATTTGAATCCAGAAGAGGCTGTTTAAATTATTAGAGGTATCTTAAAATGAATCGTCAGCAAAAAGAATCTGTCGTCAGTGAATTTAGAGATCTACTAACAACTAATCAAGCAGCTTTTTTGATTGGATATAAAGGATTAACGGTTAAAAATCTTCAATCTTTACGTAAAGAATTACGAGAAAGCGGTGGAGTTTTTAAAATAACTAAAGCAAGATTAATGAAAATAGCAGCACAAGATATTGAAGGCATTGAAGATTTTAAAAATAATTTTCAAGATCAAGTTGGATTAGTTTTTGTCTCAAAAGAAGTTCCAGCAATAGCCAAAAGCTTGATAAATTTTTCAAAGAAAAATGAACAATTAAATGTTATTTCAGCCTTTTTCGAATCTAAAGTTATGACCAAAGAAGAAATCAATTATTTGGCACTTATCCCTTCAAAAGAGATTTTGTTAACTCAATTGATAGGAAATATGCAAGCACCAATTTCTGGATTTGTAAGGCTTTTGAATATGATGATCGTACGTTTATTATATAGTCTAAAACAAATTTCAGAAAAAGGAGAACCTAAAAAGCAGTTATGATAATGAATTTTTTATTAGTTGTAAATAGTATGTATTTTATCGGTTAATTTTTATAATAGTTTTGAGGTGAGGTCTTCATGGCAACAACAAAAGTTTCTGAAATTGTTGAACAGGTAAGCAAAATGTCTCTGTTAGAAGTGGCTGAATTGGTCAAGGCTTTAGAAGATAAATTTGGCGTTTCAGCGGCAACCCCTGTCGCAGCAGTAACAACAGCAGCTATACCTGCTGAACAAGCTGCACAAACTGAAAAAACCGAATTTAAAGTTACTCTGAAGGAAACTGGCGCTGAAAAAATTAAGGTCATTAAAGCTTTGCGATCGGTAACTTCTTTAGCCCTTAAAGAGGCAAAGGGTATGACAGAATCGGTTCCTTCCGTTATAGCAGAATCTGAATCAAAAGATGACGCCAATAAAATAAAAGAGGCTCTGGAAGCAGCAGGAGCTAAAGTAGAACTGTCTTAAAGATTCCTTCATTTTTCTTAAATATATGGCGGGGGGGGAGCATTTATGGTTAATCATGGGTATGTTTATGGTTTAGGAGTTGTTGAATGTCACAAGATCAAATCTTCAAGGGCGTTCTAAGAAAATCTTTTGGCAAAATAAAAGAGGTTGTTTCCTTACCAAATCTTATAGAAATACAATCTAAATCTTTTAATGATTTTGTTCAACTTGATTTTTTACCGTCTGAACGAAAAAATATCGGACTTGAAAAGGTTTTTCGAGATACTTTTCCTATAGAACATAATAATAAAATATCTCTTGAATATGTAAGTTACGAACTGGGAGATTGGGCTTGCGCATGTGGAAACTTAACAGAAATCGAAAATAGATATAAGTGGAATTGCTCCTCTTGTAAAAAAAACGGCTTTAGTCGTCTAAAAGATGATAAATGTGCTGAATGTAATAAAGATACTGCATCATATCTTTTATGTAAAAAGTGTTCTGCCAGAGTAATGGTAAAAAGCGCTGTAACTGTTGATGAATGTCGTTACAGTGGAAAAACCTATTTTATGCCATTAAAAGTAAGAATGCAACTTATTACCTGGGACATTGATCCCCAAACTTCCGAAAAAATTGTCCACGATATAAAAGAACAAGAAGTTTTTTTCTGTGATCTTCCTATAATGGTTGATTTTTACGAAGATGAAACTGGAAAATTCTGTTTGGGAAATAAGGGAACATTTGTAATAAATGGCGTTGATCGCGTAGTAGTAAGTCAACTTCATAGAGCTCCGGGAGTAATGTTTTCCCTAAGTAAAAAAATAAAAGATTTTAGAGGACAACCATGCCATATAGCAAGAATAATTCCTGGCAGAGGTTCATGGATAGATTTTGAATTTGATCACAATGATACTTTATATGTTCGTATTGATAAGAAAAAAAAGATCCTGGTTACAACTTTTCTACAAGCCCTTGGTTTTTCTAAAGATTCCATTTTGCCCATGTTCTATGACTCAGAATCGATTGAAGTAAAAAAAGGTAAATTTTACAAAAAAGTCGATGCTACTTTGATTGGGCAAAGGCTGGAAAGTGGTACTCTACCCGAAAATATAGAAAGCAAATTTATAATCGGACAACGATTTACAGATAAAATTATCAACAAAATTTCTAAACTAAAAATAGAATCTCTTTCTGTCAGAAAAAATAGTTTGGTAAATCGAATTTTGGCAAAAGATATTATAGAACCACAAACTGGAGAAATAATTGCTCAACAAGGTACAACATTGACAGAAAACATTGTAGAAAAAATTTCTGCAATAAAAAATTACACTATAAGTATAATTCAATCTTCAGGATACGTATTTCAACCAACTATTGCTGTCACTTTTGAACAAGACCGCATATCTTCCTATGAAAACGCATTAAAAGAAGTCTATTCTAAACTTAGACCTGGAGACATCCCCTCTCTTAAAATTATGGAAGAATATATTAATAACATATTTTTCAATTCTAGATTCTATGATTTAACCATAGTTGGCCGTATTCGTACCAACAGAAAACTTGAACTTGATATAGATAAATCTATAACTCATTTAACTCGTGAAGATATTATTGCAACAATTAAATACCTTATAGGGCTTAAAGAACGAGGAGAAGGCGAACTAGATGATATTGATCATTTAGGAAATAGAGCAGTAAGGCTGGTTGGAGAACTATTACAAGGACAAATATATGCTGGTTTGTCTCGTATCGAAAGAATTATTAGAGAAAGGTTTAGATTACAAGAAAATTATGTTTCATTGATGCCATATGATTTTTTAAATGTAAAACCAATGGCAGCAGTATTGCGAGAATTTTTTGGAACAGGACAACTTTCCCAATTTATGGACCAAACAAATCCCTTAGCTGAAATGGCACATAAAAGACGTCTTTCTGCTCTTGGTCCTGGAGGTATCACAAGGGAAAGAGCTACTTTTGAAGTAAGAGACGTTCATGCTTCTCACTATGGCAGAATTTGTCCAATTGAGACTCCTGAAGGACAAAATATTGGACTTATCTCCTCTCTTGCAACATATGCAAAAGTTAATGATTTAGGATTTATCGAAACTCCATATCGACCAGTTATCAATGGTAAAGTACAAGGTAAAGCTTTACACTTAGATGCATTTCAAGAAGTAGGAACCCATATAGCACAAGCATCTGTTGAACTTAATAAAGATGGCAATTTAAAAGAAAAAGAGGTTTTGGTCCGCAAAGATGGAAATATAGTTTTGGTAGATTCCAAAGAAGTAACTTACCTAGATGCTTCCCCTAAACAATTGGTTTCTGTGGCAACATCGCTTATTCCTTTTCTTGAACATGATGATGCTAACAGAGCATTAATGGGATCTAATATGCAACGTCAGGCTGTTCCTTTAGTAAAATGTGAAACTCCTCTTATTGGTACAGGCATGGAAAAAGAGGTAGGATCCACTCAAGGCGTAGCCCTTCTGGCTCAATATCCTGGTGTCATAGAATATGTCTCCGCTGATAAAATCATAGTATGTCGGAATGAAATTAATTCTAACGAAAAAAGATGGTTTGCAAAACCCATGGATGTATATAATCTGAAAAAATTTGCACGTTCAAGTCATAACACCTGGATCCATTATATTCCAACCGTAAAAGTTGGAGAGAAAATTAATAAAAATGATATTTTAGCAAATGGAGCCGCAACTAAACAAGATGAATTAGCATTAGGAAGTAATATTTTAGTTGCATTCATGCCATGGCAAGGATACAACTTCGAAGACGCAATCCTTTTGAGTAAACGTTTGGTTGGAGATAATGTTTTCACTTCTGTCCATGTTGAAGAATTTATAGTAGAGGCAAGAGATACAAAATTAGGAGCTGAAGAAATCACTCGAGATATTCCCAATGTTAGTGAAAAAGATCTTGAGGCATTAGATGAAGATGGAATTGTTCATGTTGGAACTCGTGTAAAACCTGGCGATATATTAGTTGGAAAGGTTACTTTAAAAGGTGATATTCAAGTTTCTCCAGAAGAAAAGTTGTTACGAGCTATTTTTGGAGAAAAATCGCGTGAAGTTCGAGATACATCTCTGCGAGTTCCTCCTGGAATAGAAGCAACTGTAATTGATGTAAAAATATTTTCTAGAAGTGGTATTCGCAAAGACAAAAGATACAAAGAATTTGCTATAAAAGAAACCAAAAAAACAGAAGGGAATTTTGACTATCATATCTCAATCTTACAAAAAAGAATAAACGAAAAAATTACAAAACTTCTGCATGGTCAAACTGTTGTCAATAATTCAAAATTTAAAAAGTATTGCGAAAAAGGAAAACTTTCTTCTTCCAAACTAAAGGAAACTGAAATTGATCAGCTTTTAGAAATAGAATTGAATGATAAAGAAATAAGTTCCAAAGTAAAAGAATATAAAGAAATATTGAAAAACCAAATTCAAGTTCTAACAGCACTCAAAAACGATCAACTTAGCAAATTAAGAAAAGGAGATGAACTTCCATCAGGTGTACTAAAAATGATTAAAGTTTATGTAGCAACAAAAAGACATGTTTCCGTTGGTGATAAAATGGCTGGAAGACATGGAAATAAAGGTGTTGTTTCTCAAATCATAAACATAGAAGATATGCCATACCTAAAAGATGGAACCGGTATTGATATAGTTCTTAATCCACTAGGAGTTCCTGGACGTATGAATGTGGGGCAAATTTTAGAAACAATTCTTGGTTTTGCAGCGAAAGAAAGCGGAAAACGTCTTGCTCAAGAACTAGAAACGCTAAATTACAAATCCACAAAAGAACATTTATGTAAATATTACGGAGCTGTCCTTATTAATAATTTAGAAAAAGAATACGGCAAAAACTCCATACTAAATCTTGCAAAAAAAACCATCAAAAACGGAGTTGCTATGAAAACTCCTATTTTTGATGGAGCAAGTCATGAAAAAGATATAGTACCATTATTGAAAGATTTGAATATGCCAACAAGCGGTTCTTATATACTTTATGACGGGCAAACGGGGAAACCTTTTGATCAACCAGTAACAGTTGGTTATATCTACATGATGAAATTAAATCACTTAGCTGATGATAAACTTCATGCTCGTTCTGTCGGTCCATACTCTTTGATAACTCAACAACCCCTAGGAGGTAAAGCTCAATTTGGAGGACAACGGTTAGGAGAAATGGAAGTTTGGGCATTATATGCCCACGGAGCAGCTTATACCTTGCAAGAAATGTTGACAATCAAATCTGATGATGTTAACGGTCGAATTAAAACGTATGAGGCTATTGTTAGAGGTGATGATGTTCCTGAACCTGGAATACCCGAATCTTTCAATGTATTGGTAAAAGAACTTCAAAGTTTAGGTCTACAAGTAGATCTATTTAAAACTAGTAAGGAGCAGGTTGGTGAATAATAGAATACTTGAGCGATTTCGAGAATATATAAATCCAGCCCAATTTAATGCTATGAAAATTAGTATAGCTTCTCCGGAGAAAATTCTTTCTCTTTCCTATGGAGAAGTCAAAAAAATTGAAACTATCAACTATCGAACTTTAAAGCCCGAGAAAGATGGTCTCTTTTGTGCTCGTATCTTTGGACCCGTAAAAGATTGGGAATGTAATTGCGGAAAATATAAGCGAATGAAACACAGAGGAGTAACCTGTGAAAAATGTGGTGTTGAAGTTATTCAATCCAAAGTTCGCAGAGAAAGAATGGGACACATAAAATTGGTTTCTCCTGTTTGTCATATTTGGTATCTTAAGGGCATTCCAAGTTACTTAAGTCTAATAATTGGAATGACTGTAAGAGACTTAGAAAGAGTTATTTATTTTGATAGCTATATCGTTATCAATCAAGGTAATTCACCCTACCCTCAAAAAAGTCTATTAACTCCCCAAGAATATGAAGAATATATAAACGCTCATCCAGAAGATACAATCTTCAAAGCAGGCATGGGAGCAGAAGACATTAGGGTCTTGCTCTCTATGATTGATCTAAGTTTTGAAATCCGCAAAATTGAAGAAGAATATAATCAAACATCCTCTGTTGCCATAAAACATAAATTAGCAAAACGTCAGAAAATTTTATCAGGTCTGATGCAAGCAAATATCAGGCCAGAATGGATAATTTTAGAAGTATTACCTGTAATTCCACCAGATTTGCGACCGTTGGTTCCTTTAGAAGGTGGTCGTTTTGCAAGTTCAGATTTAAATGATCTATATCGAAGAGTTTTAAACAGAAATATAAGATTACGTCGTTTGATAGAATTACAAGCTCCAGATGTAATTATAAAAAACGAAAAAAGAATGCTCCAAGAATCTATTGATGCATTAATTGACAACGGTAGAAGAGGACAACCCGTAAGGGGATCCAACAAAAGGCCTCTCAAGTCATTAAGTGAAATGCTTCGTGGCAAACAAGGACGATTTAGACAAAATTTGCTTGGTAAGCGAGTTGATTATTCAGGACGATCTGTAATTGTTGTTGATCCTAAACTTAAAATACATCAATGCGGTTTACCTAAAATTATGGCATTAGAACTCTTTAAACCATTTGTCTATATCGAATTACAAAGAAGAGAGCTTGCTCCAAATTTAAGAGTTGCAAAAAAAATGATTGAAAATCTCTCTCCAGAGATTTGGGAAGCCTTAGAAGAGGTTGTTAAAGATTTACCAGTTTTATTAAATCGTGCACCAACATTGCACAAACTTGGAATTCAGGCCTTTTATCCAATTTTAGTAGAAGGTAAAGCAATAAAAATTCATCCTTTAGTTTGCGCAGCTTTTAATGCAGACTTTGATGGTGATCAAATGGCGGTACATGTTTTATTAAGCAAAAAAGCACGCCAAGAAGCAGACAAACTTATGCTTTCTTCAAAAAATATTCTCTCACCGGCAAGCGGTAGGCCATTGGCAACGCCATCAGAAGATATTGTTTTAGGATTATATTACTTAACTAAAGGTAGAAGATTTGTTACTGGTGAGGGGTTAATTTTTTCGGGAATTGAAGAAGTCATTTTTGCATATCAGCACAATAAGATAAACATTCAAGCCCCAATCAAATTACGTCTTTCCACTAGTCAAATAATTGATACAACGGTTGGTAGAGTTCTTCTTTATGAGGCATTACCACAAGGAGCAAAATTTAACTGGATTAACAAAGCGGATAAAAAGAAAGATTTAGTCAAACTTGTCTACAGACTATACAGGATCTTTGGGCCACAAAAAACAGCCTTCGCTTTAGATAACATCAAACAACTAGGCTTTTTACATGCTACTCTGGCAGGAATTTCGCTTTCAATTGAAGATCTAATCATCCCTAAAGCTAAAGCCAATATCATTAAAAATGCAAAAAATCAAATCGAAAAAACTGAAAAACTTTATAAAGATGGAGCAATCACAAACGGAGAACGCTACAATAAAGTTATTCAGGTTTGGGCCCGTGCAACTGAAGATGTTACAAAGGAAATGATTTCAAGCTTAGAAAATATAGACACACAAGCTTCGGCAAATGAAGACAAAAAAAATATGCCCTTTAATCCTGTCTTTATAATGTTGGATTCTGGGGCTCGGGGGACTAGACAACAAATCAGACAGTTAGCAGGAATGAGGGGCTTAATGGCTAAACCATCTGGCGAAATCATGGAAACTCCTGTTTTGGCTAACTTTAAAGAGGGATTAAATGTTTTTGAATACTTTGTTTCCACTCACGGTGCTCGAAAAGGTTTGGCCGATACCGCATTAAAAACCGCAGATTCTGGATACTTAACTCGAAGATTAATCGATGTTGCTCAGGATGTTGTTATAACCAAAAATGATTGTAACACTTTGGGATATGTTGTTTTAAGTAATCTAAAAGAATCTGGTGAACTTATTGAATCTTTAGAAGAAAGAACTTTTGGAAGAATACTAGCTGAAGATTTAAAAGATCCGGTTTCTGGACAACTTATAGCAAGGCAAGGTGAACTTTGTACAGACGCCATTATTGACAAAATAAAAGATTCATCGGCAACTCAGGTGGCCGTAAGATCTGTTATGACTTGTAAAGCAAAAAGAGGAGTCTGCGCTAAATGTTATGGTATGGATCTTGCAACACTTCAATTAGTTGAAATAGGCAGCGCGGTTGGAATTATTGCAGCACAATCGATAGGAGAACCGGGTACCCAGCTTACAATGAGAACATTCCATATAGGTGGTACAGCAAGTGGATTAGTAGAACAAACTTCCTACCGTTCTCAATTTGATGGAACAATCTGTTATAAAGATATCCAAGTCGTTAAAAATCGTAATAATATTTGGACAGTTATGAATAGAAAAGGAAGAGTTGCAATAGTATCTGATGATGGTCGTGAATTAGAAGAATTCGACATAGAATACAGTTCCCTTTTACTATTAGATGACGGAGTAAAGGTTAAAAAAAACAACAAAATCGTTGAATGGAATCCTCAAAAAGTTATTATGAGCGAAAAAAGCGGTACCATAAAATTTGTAGATCTGATTGAAAATGTTACCTATCAACTACAATATCACGAAGAAACCGGTAAAACAACAAAGGTTATTCTTGAAAGAAGAGAAGAAAAAAGACAACCGTGTATTGTTATATTAGATGAACAAGAAAACGAGAAAGGACGTTATTATCTACCTACTACCGCAAGGCTCCACGTAGAAGAAGGAGATAAAGTAATTTCTAGTGATATAATTGCCAAACTTCCAAGAGAAGAAAAACGTACAAAAGATATCACCGGTGGATTACCAAAAATTGCAGAACTTTTTGAAGCAAGAATTCCTAAAGATACTGCCTTTATTAGCGAAGTTGATGGCATAGTTAAATTTGGCGGATTACACAGAGGACAACGTCGTATCACTATTACAACAGAAGAAGAGGAAACCTTTGAATACAACGTTCCTCGAAGTAAGCATCTTAATATTGAGGATGGGGAAACCGTAAAGGCTGGAGATCCATTAACTTCAGGAGTTCCAAACGTTCATGATATCTTAAAGATTCTTGGACCAGATGAACTACAAAAATATTTGGTAAAAGAGGTTCAAGAGATATATCGGTTACAAGGTGTTGAAATCAATGACAAACATATTGAACTAATTGTACGCCAAATGTTAAGAAAAGTACGAATTGTTGATTCTGGGGAAACAAATTTTGCAGTGGGTGATAGAATCGACAAAATACATTTGCAAGCCATTAACAAATTAATAGCAAAAGAAGGCAAAAAAATTGCACAGGCAGAACCTATATTAATGGGAATTACAAAGGCCTCTTTAGGCACTGAAAGCTTCCTTTCAGCAGCATCTTTCCAAGAAACAACCAGAATTCTTACAGAAGCATCTGTGGCGGGCCAAGTTGACCATCTTTATGGGTTGAAAGAAAACGTTCTAATTGGTAGACTTATACCTGCTGGCACAGGAGTTCCATCCTTCAGATTAAAACATCTTGGAGAAGATATTTCTGAGCTAGAAAAGCAAGCTCGTGACGAAGAAGAATTAGAAATTGGACTAGAAAATATTTCCTTAGAATAGATTTTCTGGAAGCAATATAGGCACGTAGCTCAGTTGGTAGAGCATTGCTTTGACGTAGCAAGGGTCAGCGGTTCGAGTCCGCTCGTGCCTACCAGCCTTCGCTCCTTCGGAGCTTGTGCCTGGCCGGCCAGTAAAAGTAATTTTGATGAAAAATAAAAGATTGATAGAAAAAAGCGAAGACGGACCGACGTCGCTCTTTTAGAGCTATGGCGTAATGCCTCGCCGAAGTTTTTTAAGATAGTTTTTAGTTATTATGTGACGGAGTACTTTTTGATGTTAAATAATACAACAAAAGATAAGCTTATAAAAGAGTTCGCTGAATCAGAAAAAGATACTGGTTCATGTCAAGTACAAATAGCTCTTTTATCTGAAAGAATTAAACAAATATCCAACCACTTAAAACTTTTTCCAAAAGATAAACATTCTCGATTTGGTTTAATTAAATTAGTTGGAAAAAGAAGAACTTTTTATGGTTACCTTAAAAAAAAAGATCTAGGTGGTTATCAAAATCTGATCAAAAAAATGAAAGATAGTGATTATATTTAAGATATTTAAAATCTTTCTTAAGCAAAGTATTCTTAATTTGTTTATCTATAGTATTTTGGAATTTTAATTTTTAATAAGGTATCGAATATCTGAAGGTAAATTATGCAAAAAACTTTTAAACTGCCTGAATTTGGATTGGAAGTAGAAATAGGCAAATTCGCTCGTCAAGCTGATGGCTCCGCTTGGATTAAAAACGGAAATAATATTGTTTTATCAACAGCGGTTGCATGCAAAGAACCAAAAGAATTTATGGGATTTTTCCCTTTAACTGTTGAGTATCGGGAACGCTTTTTTGCCGCTGGTAAAATTCCTGGCGGTTATATAAAAAGAGAAGGTAGATTAACTGATACTGAAGTCCTCACGTCTCGTTTAATCGACCGCCCTCTTCGTCCCTTATTCCCTTCTTACTATTTTAACGAAGTTCAACTGATATCCAATGTCTATTCTTACGATGGTAAATTTCCAACAAATATTTTAGCCCTTATCGGCTCATCTTTGGCTTTAACAATTTCTCCAATTCCATTTTTAGGTCCAATTGGAGCAGTACAAATTGGAAAAGTTAACGAAAAATGGAAATTTAATCCTGAATATGAAGAATCATTAAAATCAGATACTGTTATTGTAATAGCCGGCACAAGGGACGGCATCTGTATGGTCGAAGGATACTGCAACAACATCCCAGAAAAAGAGTTTATCGATTTGATGTTTCAGGCGCATGAAAAAATTAAAATCCAAATTGACTGGCAACTTGAAATCCAAAAAGCTCTTAATATTAAAAAGGCAGAAATAAAAACTGCTTTTGATTGGGATTCATGGAAGAAAAAAGTAAAGGATTTTTTTTCCGAAAATTTTGCAGAAACGCTTTTTACAAAAACAAAAGATGAACGTAAAGCTGTAATGGACAAACTGCGTTCGGATTTAATAGAAAATTTTTCTGATCAAATTGAATCTGGTCAGGTTAGCAAATCAATTTTATTTTTTCTTTTTGATTCTCTATTAAAAGAAATATTACCCGATTTAGTTATAAAAAAGGGAATACGAATTGATGGACGCAAATTAGATAAAGTAAGACCCCTTGAGATTGAGGTTGCAAATTTACCTTGTAGTCACGGTTCTGCAACATTTAGAAGGGGGGAAACTTTCGCTTTATCTGGTATCACATTAGGAACAGCAAAAGATGCCCAAAAAGTAGAAACTTTAATAGGCGAACCTCAAGAAAAACGCTTTATGCTACATTATAACTTTCCTCCATTCTCAGTTGGTGAAGTCAGAATGATACGAGGATTAAGCAGACGAGATATTGGACATGGATACTTGGCTGAAAACTCTTTTTACAACGTTCTGCCTGATAAAGAAAAATTCCCTTATACCATAAGATCAGTGGTCGACATTTTAGAATCTAATGGCTCTTCATCTATGGCAACAGTTTGCGCTACAACAATGGCTTTACTCGATGGAGGAATTCCAATAAAAGATATGGTAAGTGGAATTGCAATGGGACTCTTGCAAGACTCTTCAGGAAAAATTGAGGTCCTTACAGACATACTGGGAATAGAAGATGCTCTAGGACTTATGGATTTTAAAGTTGTTGGAACCGATAAAGGCATTATGGCAATTCAAATGGATATTAAGGCAAAAACTGGACTTACCAAAGATCAGCTAGAAAAAGCATTAGATCAAGCAAAAACTGCAAGATTACATATTTTAACTGAAATGAAAACTGTACTTGATCTTCCACGCAAAAAACTTTCTGATTTGGCACCCCGAGTTCATTTATTTAAAATTACACCCGATAAAATTGGAAATATTATTGGCCCTGCAGGTAGAACAATAAAAGAAATAATTGCTCAAACAAATACTCAAATTGATATCAAAGATGATGGAACCGTTGTTGTATATGCAAAAGACGTCATAAGCTCTAATAAAGCCGTAAAATGGATAAATGTTTTGGCGGGTGATATTGAAATAGGAATGACCTTTGAAGGACCCATCAGAAGAATTACAGATTTTGGAATGTTTGTAGAATTGGTTCCAGGAAAAGATGGACTAATACATATTTCAAATATTGCAAGAAGCAAACAACGAGATTTGTACAAACTTTATAAACCCGGTGACAAGTTAAAAGTCAAGGTTGTAAACTACGACAAAGAGACTGATCGAGTAAATTTAGTTTCTTCAGAATTAAAAGAACATAAAAACTAATAAAATGTCTATACCAAAAAAAGAAAGTAAAACAACCTTTTCTATTAGGCCAATCAATTTACAATACGATGCATTAGGATATGCAGATGCATCTGTGTTATTTGAAATGGGCCAGACCAAAATTTTAACTTCAGTAACTTTACAAGAAAATGTTCCTCCTTTTTTAAGAGGACAGAAAAAGGGCTGGCTTACGGCTGAATATTGCATGTTGCCTTGTGCCACATACAAGCGTACTAAAAGAGAATCAACACAACATAATAGAAATTCTCGTAGCGTTGAAATTTCAAGATTAGTAGGACGTTGTCTACGATCAGTAGTAAATCTATCTTTATTGGGGGAAAAAACAATAATGATAGATTGTGATGTTCTGCAAGCAGATGGTGGAACCCGCGTTGCAAGTATTACTGCAGCAAGTTTAGCACTTGATCTTGCTATAAAACGTTGGTTAAAGTCTGAAATAATTCCAGAAAATATTTTAAAAGAAACTATTGCAGGAATTTCTGTTGGAATTGTCAATGGAAATTTTTTATTAGATCTATCTTACATACAAGACAGCCAAGCAGATGCAGACTTTAACTTCATTTTGACACAATCTGGAAAACTTATTGAAGTCCAAGGAACGGCAGAAAAAAAGCCTTTGTCATGGAAAGATTTTGAAATTTTAAAAACTCTAGCCATTGACGGTGCCAAACAAATTTTTAAAATCTGTGATAAGTTTTCAAAAAACTTAGACTTGAACATTCCAAAAGAAAAAAGGGGGAACAAAAAAACTCACAAAACACCATTTTTTGGTTTAGGTAAAAGATTAGAAAAAACAACATGAATCTTCGCCGAATTTACTTTCTCATCCCCCTTCTTTTCCTACTAAATTCCTGCACTTATAAAAAATCTTCTTATCACACTGTCGCCAAAAATATTCGTGATCCTATTTTTATACAAATGCCAGAAAATGTATTAGTTTTTGAAAACGTTTCTAATGTTGTCTATACTTGTTTGTGGAATCGATTTAAACAACTTGGTTATAGATTAGCAAACAAAGATCAACAAACTTTTTTATTAAAAGTAAAAATTAAAAATTTAGAATCCTTGCATAAATTTATTTCATCAGATGTTATTATGTATACTAAACAAATAAGATTAGAATTATTTTGCCAAGCTTTTGATAAGCATAAAAAGTTACTTGTACAAAAATCTTTCTTTTTCCCTATGTTATTTTACAATCCCAAAAGAACCATCATGAATTCGGGGTATTTTGAGTATAAATTTAAAGAATTAATGGAAAAAAGAGCTGCACCCAAAATTGAACATTATTTCAGAAAATATTGGTTATGAATTTTTCAGATTTTTTACAACAAGCCAAAACCAAAAAAATTTGGTCAAATAAAAAAGTTATCTGTTTCAAAGGTCAAAATTACCCAATTTTATTTTTCAATAGATTATTTAAAATATTGCATCAAAAAAATATTTTACCAGCTCCACACAAAAATCTATTTATTAATTCAACAGATAAAAAACAACTACAAGCCAATTTACAACAAAGCTTTTTAGGACAAAAAAGTTTTTATTGGCTAGGAGAATATAACTTTAAAGGAAAAGATCAGAATAAATTATTAGATTTTTTGACTGTTTACAAAGAACCTCATTTTATTGCTTTCTTTCTAAATGACGAAATAATATCTTGCAAAATTTCATCAAATCTTAAAAAAAATACTGTCATAAATATGCAAGATATTATTGATGAATCAATATTTAAAAAGATTTTAAAACTTTTTGATCTAAATTTTAGTAACGAAAAATTAAAATTTGTCTCAAAATTTTTTAAACAAACACCACCCAGATTGGATCAAGTTTGCATGCTAATGCAATATCTTGAGTTAATAAATTCAAAAGCAACAAACATCTTTTATAATTACCTAATGTCTACTATTTTAGAAATGCAGACTCCTCTTACTCTTCTGTCTCAATATTTCTTTTCCAGGCAGATAAAACCTTTTTTGAAAATATGGAGCACAATTTATAATGAATATCCAGAAATGTTTTGGATCTCGTTCTGGTCAGAACAAATTTGGAGGGCATATTACGTCGTAAAATTTTTAAAACAAAAAAATTATACCCAAGCAAGAAGAGTAAGTTTTAGATTGCCTTTTACTTTTATAAACAAGGACTGGAAAAATTTTTGCCCAAATAGCTTGGCAAGACAACATCAATTTCTCTATAATAACGACTTCAAACTAAAAAAAGGTTCTACCTTTTGTTTTTTAGATCTGTTTTATATTGACCATTTTATAAATAAATATAGTCAAGGAAATTAAAATTCTATGTCACAAAGCCTGCATGATCTTTTAAAAAAAAATATAAAAAAAATGATAAGCGGAATCGGTACAAATGAAAAAAGTAATATTTATTCATTAATCATAGAAGAAATCGAAAAAATTATTATTAATTTGGTACTACAAGAAACACAATATAATTACTTTAGGGCAGCAAAGATTCTTGGTATTAGTAGAAGTACTCTTTATCGAAAAATAGAAACTTTAGGAATTAGGAAATTATAGCCTAGCCCTTACTGACTAGGCTATAATTTCCCAATAAATTTTGTATAAACATTATGTAAAAACGTCGCCACTTGACAAGAAAAATCAGACCCCGAATAATCAGCATCATCCTCTTCTCCTGCAAATAATCTCATAATACCTGTTGGCCGTTTAGGAAGAACAAATTTTATCTCATCTTCAATCTTTGCAAGTTTTTTTATTGCATCTTTTGCATTTTGTAAAGAACCTATTTCATCAATTAAATTTATTTTTTTAGCTTCTATTCCTAAAAATACTTTTCCATCAGCCCATGTTTTGCTTTGTGTAAGACTTATTTTTCTGCTTTGAGCAACATCCTTTGTAAATTGATCATAATTTCCATCAGAAAGTTTTTGTAAATACGCAAGCTCCTCTGGAGTACTATCTTTTAATGGACTTCCAGCAGTTTTAAATTTACCACTCTGTATATATTTAAATTTTATTTTCCAATTTTCCAACAATTCTTTAACATTAGGAAGTTGTAAAAGAACACCTATGCTGCCAACCAATGCACAAGATGATGCAATAATATGATTACTTGCCGATGCAATATAATAACCTCCAGATGCACAAACATTTTCAACAAGAACTACTATTGGTTTTTCTTTTTTAAAAATATTAAGCTCATTAAATATAGCCTGACTTGAACCTGGTAGACCACCAGGGGAATCTATTTTTATAAATAAAGCTTTTACTTGTGGATCTTTTAAAAATTTTTGAATATTTTTTACATAAAACGTAGAATCACTTATAAGACCTTTAATATTAAGTTGCCCAACCTGAGATTTTGGAACTATTAACTCTTGAAAATAATTTTTTATGTTTACAAAAATCATTGGAGCAAATTGCAAAAACAATAAAAGTATAAAAAGATTTTTTATAAGCGTAAAAAAACCACCTGTTCTTTTTTTTATTTGATCGGTATTCACTGATTCTCCTAAAAAATCATAAAATTATAAAAATTATTGGTTTGGAATATCTTCTATTCTATCAGACTGAGTTGAAACAAATAAATCTGGCTTTACACCACAATTAGGACAAATCCAATCATCATCCAATTCCTCAAACGGAACAGAATCCCCCTCCGTATCCCTTTCTGCCGTCTCTTCATCATATAAAAAACCACATACAGAACATATGTAAGCTTTCATTATATCCCCTGTTTAAATCTTTATGATATTTTTTTTTGTCGCCTCTTTTGAATTGGTATTAAACGCTATTTTTTTGGTCTTAAAAACCCTATTTTTTACTTTTTTATTAATTTGGGTAAGATGATTTTTGTCACTACTTTTATATACAAATTCAATCTCTGCTTCTTGGCCATTTAATAAATAAAATGTATTCGCTTTAAATGTTTTCTTTTTATATGACGGCTTTTTTCGATATCTTGAATAATAAGATTTTGTAGTGACAACAACGTTATCTTGCAAAATATTGTAATTCCTTTTTACAAAATAAGGTTTATGCTTTTGATCTAAAGCCTGTTGAATTCCTTGCACAGCATCACTTACAACATCAAAACTTTGAAAAAAAAGATACTTGTAATTTTGATTTCTTGATTCTTTGGTATTAACATCAATCAGACTAGCACTGATCAATGTCAATACCAACAATAACTTAAAAAGAACGTTTTTTTTCATAAACAACCCTCATTTACTTAATTTTATTATTTTCTAAACCAAATTTTATCTTATAAGAAAAACAATTCATGCAAATTCTTAAAAGAACACTTTTTGTAATTTTTTGATTAAAATGAGTAAAAACAACTTACTTTCAAAGAATTTATGTCAAATACACCAAAATGTCAAAGGGTTGCCGTTATCCACCTGTTTACACCGCCCAAATCGGCAAAAACCTGCATATTTTTAAACTGCGCTTGTTGAAACAACTCACTTACTCGATTCTCTTGTCCTTTACCTATTTCTAAAACAATTTGAGGAATATTAAATTCTTTCAATTTTGAATTTTCTTTTAAGTAACTTTTTGCACCAAAAATAATCTTTTCAAAACACTCAAAACCTTGTTTATCTGCAACAAGGGCTTTGTAATCTTCCCAAAGCCTTACATTTTGCGGTAAATTATCCCATTCTTTATCAGAAATGTAAGGGGGGTTGCTAACAATCAAATCAAATTTTTGTTCCACAGGAATTTTAGAATAAAAATCAGATTCAAAAAAAGAAATGTTTTTTATGTTATTGTGCTCTGCATTTTTTCGAGCCAATTCAATCGCTTTTAGATTTATATCTGTCCCAACAACACTTGCATCTGGTAAAGCCCTGGCAAGTGCAAGAGCAATACAACCACTTCCTGTTCCAAGATCCAAAATATTCAACTTCTCGTTTTTTAACAACTCTAACTTTTTTATCAACCAAAAAACCAACTCCTCCGTCTCCGGCCTTGGAATAAGTACTGGCTGTTCCACAAGAATATCTAAATTACAAAATGGCGTGTGACCAAAAACGTATTGAATAGGCTTTTGTTCACTTACTCTTTGATGTATCCATTCTTTCAATTTTTTTTCTTGCTCTTGAGAAAGTTCAATTGTTTCTTCAAGCAAAAGTTGTGATTCACTTTTTTTTGTAAGCTCTTGCAACATCCACGACGCTTGTTGCCCTGCTTCATGAGATGATGGCGAACAAGAAATCAGTTCTTCTTTGATTTCTTTTATTAGTTGATTAATGTTGGTTTTCATAAAAAATTTTACTCTAAATTAAAAGAAGATCCTGAAACCAGCCTGCGCCAAGGCTTCGTCGGGCAGGCAAGTTCAGGATCAACTAATTCAATATTTAACTACCCTTTAACAACTCATCTGTAATCAAGCTCAATTTTTCAATTTTTTCAATAACATTGTTTAACTTTTCAACAGTTTTCTCTAATTTTTCTACTTTTGTTTTATCTTCAATTCTTTCTTTATTAAACTCCCTCAGCTTTTCAACAAACCGTTGCGCCTGCTCCCCTTCTTGATGAATCTCAACTGCAAAATCTATCAGCGGAGCTTTTTTGTTTGCATAAACTTGCATAAGCTTTTCATATAAAATTTGTCTGCCCTGCTTTTTTGATTTTAATAAAGCTTGTTCTAGCTGGATTATAAATTCATCCTGCTTTGCCCAAAACAATTTCTTAATAAACTTATCAGTTTTTTTTAGTTTTTTTGCAAGCTTTCGATCATAAACATTTAACCCTTTGACAAGTGCTTGGCCTGCATTAGAAATTGCATTAAAAAACGCCTCGCGTTTTTGTTCTCCCTCATTTACCGGCTGTTCTTTTTTAGTTTTATTTATAAGTTTTTCAAAAGTTTTCTTAGTCTGCTTTGTGGCTTTATTTATAGTATCTTTAATACTATCTTTGATTTTACTCAGTCTGAATTTAGCGTATAATTGGTTTGTTGAAAAAAGTTGAATCAAAAAAGTAATCAGAAATAAAACTTTTAGTTTTTGCATCTCTTTCTCCTCAAAAATCAAAAATTTAACAACAACTTTTTAAATATAACACAAAATTTAATCATACCTTCTAAATATTTAATAACTTTTTTAAAAACTCAATGGCCTGAAATAATTGATTGTATTTTAGTTTTAATTAATATTTTTTTATCCTCAAGATTCATCATACTTCAATCCTTATCAAAAAACTTTATTTTTTCTCCATCACAAAAACCTTCTTTCCTTCAAAAGCAATGCCAACATTTAAAATATCTTTTATTCCACGTGAATGCAGTTCTTGACAATATTGTTTATCCTCAATCTGTTGCAATGCACAAGCAGCAGCTTGCTCAAGAGTTTCTCCATCGTCACTATACGCCTTTTTAAATTCGATTATAATGCTAAGTCCAATATTGTTTTTGGGAATAATCATAACATCATATCGTCCGTACCCACTTTCTCTATTTGATTTTATTTCATACTCATCACCAAGACTTACAAGCATACCCAGAACAAAAGCATGATAAACTTTTTCTGGTTCTTGACCACTTACGTCAAAGTAACTAAAACTTGATTTAATAAAATCCTTAAAAATCCTTTTAAAGCTTTGAATATCACCAGTAACAAGTCCCTTGAGCATATTAGTAAACTTCTTTATTCCAATACCTCGCTCAAACCACGAAAGAATTGTAGACCGATAAAATTCTTCAACTTCATCATTTGGAATCATCAAATCTGCATACCATCGCTTGTTTTCCAAAACAAAATTTTTAAACGTTAAATATCCGGTAAAAAGTAAAAGATTCCAAACAGCAGAAACCATACTAGAGAGATCCGAAAAAATTACAGTCTCAGAGATGCGTTCCCTTATGGCTTTTCTTTCGATTAATAATTCAATTTTCTCTTTTAATTCTCCTCCTCCATGTTGTATCAGTTCTTTAATTAATTTATTATCACTTGTATTAATCCAATACGGCTGCAACATTCCTTTTTGGTCAATACAGTTTATTATAGACCACGGATTATAAACATTAATATTTTGCCCAATCGAATATCCATTAAACCATGATCTAATATCTTTGACTAAATTTGAAAGCTGATAGTCTTTAATAATTTGTTCAACTTCAGTCCCTGTCAAACCAAATTTATCTGAATAGTCATTACTTAAAACTGAACAAACTTTTAAATTATTTATTCCACTAAAAATGCTCTCTTTTGCAACACGCAAAATGCCTGTCATAACTGCAAATTCTAAGTTCGAGTTATCTTTTAATCCCCCACACAAAAAACCTCTCATAAAACTTATGACATCTTGGTAGTAACCATCAGCAAATCCTGCATGAATTGGTGCATCATATTCATCTATCAAAATAATTGGAGTTTTTTTGTGATATTTTGTTAAATAGGAAGAAAGCTTTTTAAGCGAATTTTCATATACGGCTTTTGTTGCTGTTCTTTTTATAACTGCACAAAAATCATTTTTTTCTTGATACGGCAAAAAATCATTATCAATCAAATAGCCATGATGCTCAAATTCTTCACTTAAAAGCATCTTTATCTTCTCATAACAATTCTCCCAATTTTTTTGCTTAACATCCTTAAATGTTAAAAAAATAACTGGGTATTGTCCCTGTTCAGACATACAATCTTTTTCTTTTGCAATATTGAGATCCTTGAAAAGATCTTTTTTAGATTCTTCTGTTTTCTCAAAAAAATATCGTAACATTGAAAGATTTAATGTTTTTCCAAAGCGACGTGGACGAGGAATTAAAGCTGCCTTGGCTCCAGAATCTAATATCTCTTTTATAAAAAGTGTTTTATCAACATAATAATAATTTTTTGAAATTAACTCAGCAAAATCACTAATACCAATTGGAAGTTTTTTTTTCATCTCAGCTCCAAGATTTGTATCCCATTTTCTCATCTCAAATTTCCTGATCCAACTATAATAAAAACATCATTCTATTTTTCTGTCAAAAACTAAAAAAGGAGGAGCTTTTTATGCTCCTCCTTAAGATAAGGTATCGTTTAAGAACCCAGTCCGTAAGGGCTGGGCATCAAGCCTATTCTAAAGAAATCACACCGGAATCTGTTCCTGCCAAAACAATTCCAAGACCAGAAATATTTTCTATCCAATAAATTCTTGGAACACTGCTCAATGC
>SDBT01003043.1_pt1 | contig 29120 bp, 24 predicted proteins | sample 2277101 | NCBI WGS metagenome assembly SDBT01 (sample SAMN10404973, study PRJNA504765) | marine sediment metagenome | isolation source: marine sediment core GS10_PC15, 103 cmbsf | place: Arctic Ocean: Southern Knipovich Ridge | collected 2010
AGCTGCAGAAGGTCTGTCGCAAGCTATCCAAAAGTGAGCTCTCTCGAATTCTTGAAGCAGCCTGCTCTTTCCGACAAAATCGCCGCCACAAGTCGCCGCGCGCACTTGAGCACGCAGAATTTACATTTGAGCTCGTCGCCGATTTTGGTATCTACCGCGATCTGCAGCGTCACCGCACCTTAACGCAACAGCGGCAGACCCTCTCTTGTGACTTGGGCTACTACATCCCACATGAGATTCTCGAGAGTGAGATGGAGAGAGAGTACCGCGCTGCGATGGATCGTGCTAAGGGGGTCTACGAACAGATCGCTTTAGAGCTCCCCGAGGAGGCGCAATATGTCGTTCCGATGGCTTTCAATATTCGTTGGTACTTTCACATCAACTTGCGCGCATTGCAGTGGATTTGTGAGTTGCGCTCCTCTCCTGCGGGCCACCCCTCATACCGTTATCTCGCCCAGGAGATGGCAAAGCAGGTTGCAAGCGTCCATCCTGAATATAAGCGCTTCTTTAAGTTTGTCGACTTTGAAGGGTATGAGCTGGGCCGCTTAGGACAAGAGATTCGCAGGGAGCAGAAGCAGTCGTGAAGAAGAAAGGAAGTATTCTTGGGGGAACACTTCTCATCACTGGAAGTTGCATCGGTGCAGGGATGCTTGGCCTCCCTATTGTAACTGGGCTCGCAGGCTTCTTCCCCTCCCTGATTATGCTCGTGGTTATCTGGCTCTTCATGACAACAACAGCTCTTCTCATGGTCGAAGTACTGGGTTGGTTTAAGAAGCCTGTGAACATGATCTCGATGGTGGGACATACCCTTGGACCCGTAGGTAAACTCCTCTGCTGGGTTACCTATCTCTTCCTCTTTTATGCCATCTTAGTTGCCTATATGTCACTCAGTGGCAACCACGCATCTTTCTTCGCCCACAATTTTTTCAATTTCTCACTTCCGAACTGGGCTGGAACCCTCTTTTTTGTCGTTCTATTTGGCTGGATTGTCTACTTGGGAACAAGAAAAGTCGATTACGTCAATCGCTATTTGATGGTCGGTAAAATCCTCTTCTTCATCATCCTTGTCATCTTTGGGATTCACTATATCACTCCCAGGCTATACCTCTACTGGCAGCCCAAGTATGCTCTTTTCACTGCTCCGATTCTGGTCATCGCTTTCGGCTTTCACAATATGGTTCCAGTTTTGATGCAATATTTGGGAGGAGATCGAAAGCGTGTGCGTATTACTATCTATTCCGGCTCCCTTTTTGCCTTTTTGATCTACCTCATTTGGGAGCTCGTTGCCCTTGGTATTCTTCCGATTGGAGATATCATGCAGAGCTATAGAAATGATATCGATGCAGCGCAGTCGATCCGCCTCTACGTGGGGTCCAATATGATCGGCTATGCAGCGCAATTCCTCGCTTTTTTTGCGATATTAACCTCCTTTTTAGCACAAACCTTAAGCCTCTCCCACTTTTTGGGAGATGGATTTAAAGTGAAAAAAAGAGAGCGAGAAAACATATGGATGTGCGTTTTAGCGCTCCTTCCTCCCTTGATTTTTACTATGTTTTTTCCAGAGCTCTTTTTTAAGGCCCTTAACTTTGCTGGAGGGATTTGCGCTACCCTACTTTTTGGAATCATGCCGGCGCTGATGGTCTGGATTGGTCGCTATCAAAAGCGCAATCTACTGCCAGACAGAGTCCCTGGAGGAAAAGCGCTCCTTATCGCGATTCTTCTCGTCGCCTCATTTATCTTTTTCTATCAGCTTACTGTGATGCTAAACTTTTCAATCTTTCCAAAACCCCATTAAACCACGATGAGAATAAACCACTTTTTTGGAGGCGTCTTACTCGTTGCCGGAACGACGATCGGCGCAGGAATGTTAGCCCTTCCTGTGATGAGCGGGTTCATCGGCTTTTTCCCCTCCCTTCTGATTTTTTTGATCTGCTACCTCGTGATGCTTGCGACAGCGTTCTTCTTTCTAGATGCGAACTTCGCCGTTAAAGGTGAGCCCAACCTCATCTCAATGGTCCATAAAACTCTGGGAGGGTGGGCAAAAGTCCTTAGTTGGGTTGTCTATCTTCTTCTGCTCTACTCACTCACCGCCGCCTATATCGCAGCAAGCGCCCCTCTCTTCACCTCAGCCATCGTCTACCTCACCGGCTACACACTCCCCACTTGGGTCGCACCCTTTGCCCTCCCCCTTATCTTTGGGGGATTTGTCTATTTAGGTACATTAGGTGTCGATCTCATCAACCGTTTTCTGATGTTTGGTCTTGCCATCTCCTCCCTGCTGCTACTAGGTTTTTTACCCGAGCATGTAGAGATAGAACTACTGACCCATGTCGACTGGTCTCCCACTCTACTCATCTTTCCCGTCGTCATCACCGCCTTTGGTTACCATATCATCATCCCCAGCTTGACAACCTATATGCACCACGACCGCAGAAAACTCCGATTGACTTTAGTGATCGGTAGCCTGCTACCACTCGTGATATATATTCTATGGGAGGTTTTGATTTTAGGGATCGTTCCGATTGAGGGAGAGAGAGGGCTCATCGAGGCGTGGCGCCAGGGTGCCTCCGCCACACTTCCACTCACACAAATTCTAACAAACAGATGGATCAAGGTCGGAGTCTTCTTCTTCTCATTTTTTGCCATCATCACATCATTTTTAGGAGTGACGCTCAGTCTCTCAGACTTCTTAACAGATGGAATGAAAATTAAGAGAGGGTGGAAAGGGCGCCTGATCGCCTGCTTACTCACCTTCGCTCCACCTCTTATTTTTGTATTCACCTACAAAAGAGGGTTTATCGTAGCACTCGAATATGCTGGAGCCTTCGTCGCCATCCTCTTGATCTTCTTGCCTGCGATGATGGCGTGGAAACTTAAAAAGCCCCGCTTCTACTCTACTTTTGTGGGGAGGCTACTCATCATTACAGTGATTCTCTTCGCCGCCTTTATAGTCATCGTCGACATCCTGGAACAGTGGGGCACCTTAGCCCCCTTAATCTCGAAGTACCTGAGATGAGCTTTGAGTTAACCTCTCCATTTCAGCCAAAAGGAGACCAAGAGAAGGCGATCGCTGCACTTACAGATGGAATCGAGCGCAAGAAAAAATCGCAGGTTTTACTGGGCATCACTGGGTCGGGAAAGACCTTCACCATGGCCCATGTCATCGCCAATATCAATAGGCCCGCGCTCATCCTCGCCCATAACAAGACCTTGGCCGCTCAGCTCTACCAAGAGTTCAAAAGTTTTTTCCCCAAGAATGCCGTCGAGTACTTTGTCTCCTACTACGACTACTACCAGCCAGAGGCGTATATCGCCCGCACCGACACTTACATCGAGAAAGATCTCTCCATCAACGACAGGATTGAAAAGTTGCGGCTTCGCGCCACCTGCTCCCTCCTAGAGCGCTCAGACGTCATCATCATCGCCTCAGTCTCCTGCATCTACGGGTTGGGGCTCCCCGAATACTTCCGCCAGATGAGACTCACCTTGGAGGTAGGAGGAAATTACCGTAGAGATGACGTCCTACTCCAACTGATCGAGCTGCAATACGAGCGCAACGATTACGAACTCTCCCGCTCCCATTTTCGCGTACGCGGAGATATCCTAGAGATCGTTCCCTCCTATGAAGATGACATTGCACTGCGTATCGAATTTTATGGAGACGAAGTAGAGCGAATCAGTGAGATCGATCCCCTAACCGGGAGAGTCAATCGGAGAGTGCAATCGATCTCAATCTACCCAGGCTCCCACCATGTCACGCCGATCGAAGTGCGCTTAAGCGCCATCGATACGATCAGAGAAGAGCTCAAAGAGCGCAGCGCCTACTTTCAGAGCGAGAATCTTCTCGTCGAGAAGCAGCGCATCGAGCAGCGCACTAGATATGATCTCGAGATGATCAAAGAGATAGGTTACTGCAAAGGGGTGGAAAATTACTCCCGTCACTTTGGGAAGCGGAGCGTCGGAGAACCCCCCTCCTGCCTACTCGACTACTTTCCCGAAGATTTTCTACTCTTTGTAGATGAGTCCCACCAGACCCTGCCCCAGATTCATGCGATGCATAATGGAGATCGGGCGCGAAAACAGTCACTCGTAGACTTCGGCTTCCGCCTTCCCTCAGCCTATGATAACCGCCCCCTCAAGTTCGAAGAGTTCTATCAACACGTTCGCCAAGTGGTCTTCGTCTCCGCCACCCCTGGCCCGTGGGAGCTCAACGAATCAGGAGGCGATCTCGTCCAGCAGATCATCCGTCCCACGGGGCTGCTCGATCCCCATATTGAGATACGTCCCGCCACCAACCAAGTCGACGACTGCCTCGATGAGATCCGTATCGAGACAGAGAAAGGAGGGCGCGTACTCGTCACGACCCTAACGAAAAGACTTTCAGAAGATCTAAGCAAATATCTCTCCGAAATTGGAGTCAAAGCAAAATATCTCCACTCCGATATCGATACACTCGAAAGAGTGATGATTATTAAAGATCTGCGGCGCGGAGTCTTCGACGTCCTTGTCGGCATCAACCTCCTGCGAGAGGGGCTCGATATCCCCGAAGTGACGCTCGTCGCTATCCTCGATGCAGACAAAGAGGGGTTCCTGCGCAGCGAGACCGCCCTTATCCAGACCTGCGGGCGCGCTTCCCGAAATAGCGAAGGGCGCGTCATCATGTACGCCGACAAAGAGACCAAATCGATCGCTAAGACCGTTGCCATCACCCAAGAGAGAAGGAAAGTCCAAGAGGCGTACAACAAAAAGCACAAGATCACTCCCATGACGATCATCAAAGATATCACCGACGATCTCGCCGAATCCTTCCCCGAGTATAAGTTCAAAGACGAGAAAGATATCAAGCCCACCTTCGATCCAAAAGAGATCCGCGCCAAAGTAGAAGAGTGCGAAAGAGAGATGAAGAAGGCCGCCAAAGAGCTGCGCTTCGAAGAGGCCACCCGCCTCCGCGACCTCATGAAATACTACCGCGACCTCCAACTCCTCGAAGACCACCCAATCTAGCTTTGGCGATAAATACCGCTTAGGTAGGAGGAATGAATCTTAAATTTAAAAGGAAATTTTTATCTGATATGTGACAGTGTCAAGAGATTCCAAAGGTATATTAAAAAGGACTTAGGACTTTGTTAGTAAAAATTTTCTCTGCTGTGAAAAAATCCTCTTTGGTATCAATTTCAACCCATTGTAATCCCGAAATATCAAGCGCATAAAAAGAGACGTTTTTGTTAATTAATCTTTCATATGCATCTTCATAATATTTTTGATAATTGCTTTTATCCTCCATCATTATTTCCAATTCTGAAAACAATAACTGTGCTGTTTCACCATCCATTTTTTCAATACCTATCGACTCCCCTATAGCATCTTTAGGATTAACAGTTTTACTAACCTTAAGCACCTTGTTTTGGTCGTTAATAACCACTTTGATTTCTTCAGCATCAAGATTAATGTCTTTGTCTATACATAAACAGTTTGCATATTCGCACTTAATAAGCCTTTCAAGTATTTTTCTGTCAAAAACCACATCTGCATCAAACTTTACAATATTTGAATCCTTACTCAAATCCATTGCTAACATTAAAGAATAGGCGGTATTTGTCTCTGCATATTTGTCATTTGTAACAAAGTACGCCTTTAGACTTCGGAAGTTATTTTTTACATATTCTTTTATTTTTTCTTCTAAATATCCAAGAACAAAAATCACTTCATTTATTCCACAATCCTGAATATGAGATAGCATCATCTCAAGAATTGTGAAATCACCGATCTGTAACAAACTTTTTGGGCAGTTATTCGTCATTGGCTTTATTCTAGAGCCAATTCCAGCAGCCAGAATAATAGCTTTCATTGTGATACACCCATAAAATTATTTCTGTAAAAACTCATGATTAAGAGACGGCTATTTATTAGTTACTATTAGTTGATTACTCTCTAGTTGACATTTCCGTTGCCAAGTACGAATAAGACAGTGCAAAAATTGACCAATGGCAAATATCCAAAGCATCGGTATCAGCATATTGAGAACCAAGGCGAGAGATAGCATGAAGATTAAAACACCCTCGTTAAAAGCGAGAATTTTTCGTTGCTCACCCACAAACCATCGTAGATTTGTTAAAATACCAAAACCAAGCCCAGAAGACGCTTCCTCTCTGCTCTCAGAACCGGACTTTATTCTGGACAATTTCTCTAGGTACTTGCTGTCTCTAGACATTTCAAGATAGAAGGCGAGATATTTTGAATATCCACGCAGTGAGTATAAGGCAATACCAGTTAGGGCTAAAACCAGAGGGAGTACGTTTTGAGATTGAGCGTAAGCAGTATACCCAATTGATCCAAACCAGATGCTAATTTGTACCTGATCTGTTAATTTATCAAAAAAATTTCCCGTTATCGAAGTGGTTTTCCTATACCTGGCCATCTGCCCATCCATACAGTCAAGCACATAACTGCATTGAATAAAGAGCGCAGCAATAATAAAACTTACTTCTCCTCCTGTAAGAATAAATAGAACAGATATGATTGCTGTTATGAAGGAAAATAGTGTAATCAAGTTTGGTGTTATCCACTTAATATCGACTACTGCATAATTAACTGCAATTGCCAGAGGAGATGCAAAAAAAGAGGACCACCATTCATCATTTTTATTCTTTGTTGCCCACAAACGAATCAGTTTTTCATTCACACTGAACTTCCTGACATCAGAGAGCTGCTTTTTTCGTTCTTCTTGAGAAAAGTGCTAATTATCGAATTATCATCGAATATGTTAACCTTTTTTGTTTCTACACTTTCGAAACTTTGCAAAATGTTGCGCAGAGAGTCTAAGAAGAACTGAATTTCATCAAATGTGAGCTCTCCAATATTTCCAACCTGAAAAACTCTGTGCTTAAAAGGCCCTTTCCCTTCGTAAATAATAATTGATTTTTCTCTTAATTTTTTGCGAAATTCATCGATATCAATATGAACTGGTATGTGAACTGTTGTTAAAACAGAAGACATTTCCCTTTGATCAATTAGGAATTTTAATCCTAGCTTTAACATACCTCTACGTAATAGATCTGCTCTACTTTTAAGAGAAGCATAGCGGTTGGAAGGTCCTTCCTTTAATATGTTAACTAGTGCCTGATCTAGAGCATAAAATAGATGAACAGCTGGCGTATTCGGTGTCTGTGAGAATGTATTTATAAAATGATAAAACTTGTATAAGTTCAGATAGGTTGTTTTAATCGGAAGGTCTCTTAATTTTTCAAATTCTTCTGTTTTTCCGATGACAAAAGAGAGTCCAGGATAAGAAGCAATTGCCTTTGAACTCGAACCTGAAAAAAATGAGATGTGACATTTTTCAATATCAATAACTTCTGCACCTGCACTGCTCACACAATCGACAATAAACATCGCATCGCATGCTTTTACTAATGCTCCAACTTTTTCTAAAGAATTTAGCATTCCCGAACTTGTCTCATGATGAACCATAGCAACAATGTCAATTTTGTGACTTTTTAGGTAGGCCTCTATTTTTTCAAAATCAAATTTTTCTCCCCAAGGAAACTCCAGAAGAAAAGTATTTTTATTATGAATCTTAGAAATATTGAACAATCTCTCCCCAAACTCACCATTAGATAAAATAAGAATATTTTTCTCCCCTACCACCGAAGATAGCATCGATTCATTCGCTGCGGTTCCAGAACCTGTAATGACTACAGCTCGGTAGTCAGAAACCTTCTCTACTTCAAAAAGCTTCAGTAAATTATTTTCAACACTTTGCAACAGACAATCAAAATCAGCCTCTCGATGACAAATATCATCATTGCAAATAGCCCTCAGGACATTTTTTGCAACATTTACAGGACCGGGTGTAAACAATAAGTACTTTTTATTTTCTCCATGATTTACCATCTATCTCTTTAATCCTTGATTACCTTTTTAAGTGCAGAACGAATAGCTTCTTCCATTTTTTCAAACTCTTGTTCGTTAATATTTTTCGTAGTTTCAAAGAGTCAGCTGACCATAGATGAGGTCAAAGATTTGCTTTGCATCACTTTCAGGGTCCATCCAAGAAATTCTTTATGGAGGGGTTAATAAAACCATTCTTTTGAGATTTTCTCGAATACTCGAAAAAGAGAGTGCATAGCTCTTTTAGAGATAGCTGGTGAAAAATGCAGGATTGCTCTTCAAAAACTCGTTTTCAAGAGTCACTATACAACTTCTGGAGTATTAAACTCACTCTTTTTCTCTAAGCGGGCTTAAATAACAGTGTTGAGGCGAAGCTTTCCTTGACGATTGATTAGAAGATATTTGGCCATTCCTACTTCGAACTGATCCAGGCAGATTGATCAGGAAGAAGAAGAGAGCCAGGCGCTTTGCAAATAGAGCATTTCCATCTCGCTGATCTGATGCTGGCTAATACCCAAGCCTTCTGCTAGCTCACTTTGAGTCATCTCAGCTTTGTATCGGCATTCGCGGAGCATCAAGCCGCTTTCAGAATACTCCTTAATCTCTTTTTTGATTCAAGAGCTCTCTCCTCCTCTCCTCTTAGAAGGGGCCGGTGAATGTGACGTCGGGGGTGTCGAGGGGGGCGGAGCTGCGATGGTCTAAGAGCTGCTCTAGCATCTGCTGCGCTTTGGAGGGGAGGCGCATGGAGCGGAAGGCCTCCATAGCGATCACCCTTGCTGTTGGGTAGTAGTGGTTGGCGAGCGCCCAGCTTGAAGGGCTGTGGCGGTCGGGATAGGTTACGCGGGATGGGGGAGCTTTAAAATCATTAAACGCCTCTTCGGAGAGGGAGGCGATCACCTCTGCTGCTACACCGCACGACTTCCAGTCGGGGTCGGCGACGAGAAGGCGTCCCGTCTTGCGCACCGATTTGATGAGTGTCTCTCTGTCAAGCGGCTTGACAGAGCGCAGATCGATATGCTCTACCGAAACCCCATGGTCAGCTAAGATTTTGCACGCTTTCCTCCCTTCAATCACCATGTGCGAACAGGTGACCAGAGTGAGGTCGGTACCTACCTGAATGACTTTGGCCTTACCTATCGGAACTTCATAACTCTCCTCTGGAACGGGGCCATGAAGAGCGTGAAGCCAGCGGTGCTCCAAGAAGAGAACGGGGTTATTATCTTTAGTCGCTGCAATGAGCAGTCCCTTAGCATCATAGGGAGTAGAGGGCATCACCACCTTTAGACCAGGGATCGATGCGAAGAGGCCATGAAGCGATTGTGAGTGTTGCGGCCCCTGCCCCCATCCACGTCCGATGACGAGGCGGATCACAAGAGGGACCTTCATCTGGTCACCGAACATATAGTTCCACTTTGCAGCGTTGTTGATGAGCTGGTCGAATGCGAGCAGGAGGAGGTCGGCTCTTTTAAAGGTGAGAATAGGACGCATCCCTTCGATCGCAGCACCGATCGCAATTCCTGTAACCGTATTTTCCGAGAGGGGAGTATTCATCACCCGCTCACTCCCAAATCGCTCTTGTAATCCGAGAGTCGTTCCATAGAATCCCTTGGGGTCGGCGATATCTTGCCCCATCAGAAAGATCGAGGGGTCGCTCTCGAGGAGTTGCGTTGTCGCTTCAAGTAGGGCCTCTGTAAATTTAACTTCTCTCTCCATCACACTTACTCTGCGTAGGGCTTTTCATAATCTAGATCAAACTCTGGGAAGGGACTCTCCTCAGCGAAAGAGAAAGCGCGCGCAATTTCACCCTCTATCTCAACTTCCATCGTCTTCAGAGTCTCTTCAGTAAGGAGTGCGCGATCGAGAAGCTTCTTTTCATAAACTTTAAGGGGGCACTGCTCCTTCCATGCGTTTACCTCTTCCTGGGAGCGGTGGCTCTCTTCACTAGCACCACTATGGCTGCGGAAACGGTAGGTATCAAACTCGATGAAGGCTGGCCCCTTCCCAGCGCGGATGCGAGTTGTGGCAGCCTGCGCAAGGGCAAAAACCTCCTCGACGTCATTCCCATCTCCCTTCTTAGCATAGAGTCCATTCGCCTCAGCGATCTTCACTCGATCTCTTCTTTCGCTCTGCCTGTCAGAGAGTCGGGCGTGCATCGAATAGAGGTTATTTTCGCAGATGAAGAGTAGAGGGAGGTTTTTTAGCGAAGCAAAGTTGAGACTCTCTCCAAACGTCCCCTCTTCCGTCGCTCCATCTCCAAAAAATATCGTGGTTAGGTGGGGCTCTTTTTTCATCGAGGAAGCTAGAGCGAGGCCCACTCCAATAGGAATAGCGTTTCCAGTGATCGCTGTCGAGCCGTACATTTTCGCCTCTAAATCGACAAGGTGCATCGAGCCTGCTCTCCCAAACGAACAGCCCGTCTTCTTTCCATGGAGCTCAGCGATCATTCTATCTAGATTGCCCCCTTTTGCCAGGTAGTGGGCGTGGCACCGATGGTGGCTGATCATCAGATCATCCCCATCTAACGCCTTGCAGACGCCGACAGCAATCGCCTCTTGGCCGATGCTCAAATGCATGGGGCAGCGCATCTTCTGCTCCTCATAGCGCCGCGCAATCTCCTCCTCTACCCGTCGAATTCTGAGGAGCTCATAGAATAGATCAAGCCTGCACTTTTCATTTTCCATAACACAAAAATTCCATGAATCGATGATTCTAAGCAAGCTTAAAACGTGATAGAGGAGGTAAAGTAAATTAATAATTTTACGTTGATGTTTTTCCGAGGTTTTTGTATCATTCCTGTAATTTAGTATTCAACTTGGAGACAAAATTATGAGTGATAGCGTTCAAAACAATAATTTATTTTATGCTCAAGCAGCATTAGTTGGTCTCTCTATACTCCTTGTTGGGCTTAGCCTTCGACACACTTCGAGAACCACTAAATTCTGGTCACTTGCTTCTGTAGGATTGGGAGTCGGTGGTGCCTTCGCCTATGAAAAATCGGGATTGCCTAATGGCGAGGTCTCAGAGAGAACGGCCAGTGCCGCACTCACTCTTTTCGCCGCCTTCAACGCCATATTAGGAGTTCGCATCTTTCTAAAAGGCCGCCTGAATTACGCAATGCCATCAGCTTATTACCCTGTTCTCACAGGATTGCTTGGTGGTCTCGCAGGAATGCAATTTTTTCACTCTCGAAATAATCGATTTTCTGAAAACACTGACCCGCATGGCGATACACAGCCTATCCCGCAAGTCAAACACGAAGAGTAACGAGCACACCATAATAATTGGAAGCAGGCATATAGGGCTGCGAGAGGCAAAGATCTAGAAGCGTTTGTCTTTAACTCAGTCAAGGGGTTCTATAAGCTAGGGCTTGGAGTCGTCTCTTTGAAAGAGTTACCATTAAATCGTGATCCTTTAGCGGGGGAACGGGAATTTCATACTATGAGTTTAAACGAAGTCGCCTGGCACCAAGTTCTTTTTAGGCTAAACTCTAACTTCTACACACCTCAAGAGATTGGTGCTCTCTACTACGCGCTTGAAAGTCATTCACTTACAGATAAGTTTGAATTTGGTTCTGCTGGATTAAGAGTAGACTTGCTCAACTATCTCGGAGGTAGAAACAACCATCCTTATCCTGCAAACAAAATGGTCAAAGAGTATTTTAATTCTCATCCACTTGAGTATATTTGGCTGAGAGATATAGGAGGTGTCGATTTTGAGAAAATGCGAAGCGAGTGGTTGATGGACAGCTGCTTGAGTGTTGAATTATCTCGCGGTTACATCAAGCTACAGTGGACTTTGTCGAACTTCGACCATTTAAAGCCAAAGCAACTCGAGGATTACAACAAAAGGGAAGTTGAGGTTATTCTTAAGAAAATTGAGGAAGACGTATCAAAGTGGAAGGAAGTGGGACCTATGATGCAGATCGAATACAATACAGCTGCCCACAAGCATAAGTTAAAGACCTTCCCAATAACATTTACTGAAGCGAGGATCAGATGGCTTGAAGAACTTAAAGAGTTGACACCACTAGTCAAACTTTATCATTGGTTCAGGGATACTTCCTACGATGAGGGTTCCGAGGAATATATGAGGATCGACGGTCCACTCAGAGAGCGACTAGGCAAGCTCTTTGCAAAAGTAAACGGCGGAGAGAGGGTAGAAGTACTAGATCCAAGGTGGGTAGCGAAAGATCGTGCACGAAAGGAAAGGCGTAGGTGATTTCCTCCTCAATAGACTCAAGTGGCATGAGTTGATCCCTCATATTGCCAGCAGCTTGTAACTTTGGTTTGATCTCTCTTAGGAGATGACGTATAGTTAGAAGTTAACGAGGATGGGTTGGTATGAAAAGGGCGCTGGTACATGATTGGCTCGTAGTGCTTGGAGGAGCGGAGAAGGTCTTTGAGTCGCTTGTGAAGACTTTCCCTTCTTCTGACCTCTACTCCCTAGTGAAAAACCCAGAGAATTTGAAGGGAACGCCTTTTGAAGAGATGGATATCAAGACGTCATTCATCCAGAAGCTACCTTTTGCCAAGACGAAGTACCGCAACTACCTTCCCTTCTTTCCCCTTGCCATCGAGCAGTTCGATCTCGCCGATTATGATCTTATTATTTCATCCTCTCACGCTATCGCTAAAGGGGTGCTGACCCATGCGGATCAACTCCATATCTGTTATTGCCATACTCCAATGCGCTATGCATGGGACTTCTATCAGCAGTACCTGCGTGACTCTAAGCTGAAGAGTGGGGTGAAAGGGGCGCTGGCCAAGTTTTTCCTCCACTATCTTCGGATGTGGGATACGCACTCCTCCGCCCGTGTCGACGCTTTTGTCGCAAACTCCGAGTATATTGCTCGTCGCATTCGCAAGCTCTACCAGATAGAGGCTTCGGTGATCTATCCTCCTGTCGATGTGGACTATTTTGGTTTAGAAAAAAATAAAGAGGAGTTCTATCTGACAGCTTCTCGCCTTGTTCCCTATAAAAAAATCGATCTGATTGTGGAAGCTTTCGGAGAGATGCCGGATAAGAAGTTGATCGTAATTGGCGATGGCTCTGAGATGGATAGAGTGAAGGCGAAGGCGAAAAAGAATGTGGAGATTTTAGGCTATCAGAGCAATGAAGTGCTGCGCAGATATCTCCAGAAGGCCAAGGGCTTTGTCTTTGCATCACTTGAAGATTTTGGTATCCTCCCCGTGGAGGCTCAAGCGTGCGGAACTCCTGTGATTGCCTTTGGAAGAGGGGGAGCACTGGAGACGGTATTGGAGAACAAGACGGGCGTCTTTTTCCGTGAGCAGACAGTAGCGAGTATTATGGAAGCGATAGAAGATTTTGAGAGAAGGGAGTTTGACCCAGAGCTCATTCGCAAACATGCAGAGAGCTTCCGGGAAGAGGCATTTCAAAAACAGTTCAAAGCGCTTGTAGACGAGAAGTACAGAACATTTGTAGAGGCGCGATGAAGAGCATTATCTTAGCGGGTGGAAGTGGTAGGCGCCTCTGGCCGCTCTCCTCAAAGAACACTCCTAAACAGTTTCTGGATTTTGATAGTGGGGAGTCTCTGCTCCAGCAGACGGTGAAGAGATTTGCTCAGGACGAGGTGCTGGTTGTCACCAATCAGGAGCACTATCGAATCACTCTAGAGCAGCTCGGCCCATCCTATGGGGATTCGATTCTTGTTGAGCCTGAGCCGAAGAATACAGCTCCTGCGATCTGCCTTAGCTTGAAGTATCTCTTAGAAAAAACAGGAGCTCCAAAAGATACTATCTGTATGGTCTCTCCATCGGACCACTACTTTTCGAATGAGGAGGAGTTCAAGCGGCTTCTTCCAGAGGCAGAGAGAGCGGCTGCAAGTGGGGCGATCGTCACTTTTGGCATCACTCCGACCTATCCTGAGACGGGATATGGCTATATCCAGACAGGGGAGGGAGAGAGCCCTCTTCCCGTCAGACGTTTTGTTGAGAAGCCCGACTTAGAGAGGGCACAGGAGCTCCTCGATGAAGGAAGTTGCTACTGGAACGCTGGAATTTTTGTCTTTCAAATCAGCCATTTTCTTGCTGAGGTGCGTGAACATGCAGCGCAGCTCTATGAGTGGTTTTTACTGCCCTATGATCAGGCTCTTAAGAGCTTTACATCCCTTCCATCGATCTCAATCGACCACGCATTGATGGAAAAAACCCGGCGCATCCTACTCATTCCCTACCCTTCACGCTGGTCTGACTTAGGCACGTGGGATCGTCTCGACAGCGTCTTGCCAAAAGATGAGAACAGTAACTTTTTGAGTGGTGAGATCGAAGCTGTCGACACAGAGGGGTGTATCATATTTGGCGATGGGGTGACAACAGTGGGGGTGAAGGATCTTCTCATTGTAAAAGTTGGGGAGAAAATCGTCGTCTGTCATCGCAGTGAGATGCACCGTCTCTCCAAACTTCGGGCAGTTGAGAAAATAGACGCAGGTTAACCTCTCTCTCTAACTAGGGATGGGAGATGGAGGTAACCTCCATCTCTTATCAGGTCTGGAAAAAGGTCCGCATGGGAAGGTTTCTAGCCTTTCCTAGGGAGCTTCTTGAGCGGGTCGGGAGAGAGATGCGAGAGATTTTTCGGGCAGTGGCGTTAGATGGAGATTAAAAAAGAGGAATGTTAACCATGTCAGATGGTGGTTCATGTTGTGGTTTGTCAGGGCGAAGAGGGAGAGTTGAATCAGTCCGATGATGGTGATTTGGCTGAATCGACTTCTGCTCTTAAAGATGGAAAAGTGGTTCTGGCTAAGGTAGTAGACAAGTGAAACAAGAAGTAGAAGAATCCCGACAACTCCTAACTCGTAGAGCAGTTCTAGATAGACGTTATGGGTCGAGATGTTTGCTCCAAAACCGGTTCCGAAAAAGGGGGAGTTCCCCAACTCATTAAAGCCTTTTATCCACTCTGTAACTCTTATCCCTGTCGTTCCTGATGTAAAGCTAATGCTTTTAATTCCCTCGATGGTGAGCTGGATGATGTCGAATGAATAATATTTCAAAATCATTATCGCAATCGCTCCGATGCAGAGGAGTTTTATTGAAAAACGGCGTATCCCCTGCGAGATAAAGCAGAGGTAGATGGAGCTGATGATGAAGGAGTAGTAGGCGGCGCGGGTGGAGGTAAGGAGAAGTGCGATGAAGGTTAGGACGCTGAAGGTGTAGAGGGAGAGGGAGAACTTTTTTCGTTCTGCGAGTATGAGAATTAGGATGGTAAGGACAAAGCTCGCAACGATGCCATATTCATTGGGGTAGGAGCCGGGAGAGAAGCGCAAGATGCCACTCCCAATCTGCGCTTCCACAGATAGTCGCGAGATAGACTCAAAGGAGATAGCCCCAATATAGTAGCCGATATATAGAAGATACCCAACAAGAAGTGAGAGCAGAAAACCGGTCAGGTAGAGGATCAGAATCGGCTTTTTTTCTTCGCTACGCAGTGTGAACGCTGCTCCAAGGATAAAGAGATATTGCGAAATGAGAAGTCCGGCGCGGAAGAGGGGATGGGCATCACTGCCTACTTGCTTGTTTTCTGTAAAGTAGGCGGAGATGAGGATGTAGAAGAGGAAGGGGATGAACGTTAGGAGTACTTTCCAGTGAGCAGCTCTCATGCGCAGAAAAAATATGGGGAAGAAGGGCAAGAAGAGGTAGTAAAAGCGAAAGGGTTTAGGCAGGAAGGAGGGAGTAAGCAGAGTTCCAAGCGGCCCAAAAAAGATGAAGCAGTAGAGTAGAAGACGTTGAACGCTATAGAGAGAGATTCTCATCATTCTGGGTTGATGTGCTTACTGAGGATTCCTGCGAGCTTCATCATGTCGATCGGGTCGGAGTGACCAAATACTTTTTCTAGCTTTTTGTCGGGAATAATACGTCTCTTATTATTGGGATCTTGAAGATTTTCAGCTTTTATATACTCCCATATTTTTTTCATTACTTCGCCGCGAGTGAGCTCTTTTGCGCCGACAACGGCGGCGAGTTCGGGGGAGAGAGGAAGGAGGTTCCCTCTCGTTTTAGTTGTTTTTTTTGCAGCTTTTTTCTTCGTTGCTCTCTTGGTCGTCTTCTTCGTCGTCGTCTTCGTCGTTTTTTTTGCTGCTCCCTTCTTTGTGCTCTTCTTTGCTCTCTTGACATAGGCTGTCTTCGGATAGTCTCGATATTTGACTTGCAGGTCATCGATCTGGTTGACGATCACATTGCAATCGGGATAGTTTGAGCAGCTGAAGAAGGTCTTCCCCCAGCGGCTGCGCCGTTGTGTAATCTTTCCGTCGCATCCAATGGCGGGACAGTCGGGCATATCCTCGGGAATCGGCTCATCTTTTTTCGGAATATTGATAATTCCCTTGCAGTCAGGATAGCGTTCACATCCCAAAAATGTACCAAACTTTCCAAAGCGAATTTTCATGGGGGAAGAGCATTTGGGACAGGGTTGGTCCCAGTCAAAATTGTCCGCATAGTCCTCTCGCTTGAACTCTAGTGATTCGATGGAAACGGTGAATTTGCACTCTGGATAGTCGGAGCAGCCGTAGAAATATTTATCGCGTGACCAGATCTTTTGGAGCTTATTGCCGCACTTTGGGCAGTTGATATCGGTCATGAGTTTTGGGACAAAGGCCTCTTTCTCAGCCTTTTCGAGGACTGGAATGAACTTATCCCAGAAAATTTTCAGAAACTCTTTCCAATCTCTCTTATTTTCGGCGATCTCATCCAGATCGTCTTCCATCCGCGCCGTGAATTTGATATCCATGATGAGATTGAAGTGATTTTCCAACATTTGAGCGATGATCTTTCCAAGCTCTGTGGGTTTCAGGGTGAGCCGCTCTTTTACGGTATAAGCGCGGCTTTGAATCTTATTCATGATCGAGGCAAAAGTAGAGGGGCGTCCGATTCCCAGTTTTTCTAGCTCTTTTACGAGTGAAGCCTCTGTAAAGCGGGGTGGGGGTTTGGTAAATGATTGAGTTGACTCTACTTCAAGCAGTTTCAACAGCTCTCCTTCTTTTAGAGGAGGCAGTAGTTTGTCGAGATCTTGCTGCTGCTGCTTCTCGACGTCGCTATCATCTCTCTCTTCATAGACCGCGAGGAATCCTTTGAATTTGATGATCGAACCTGTGGCACGCATGATAAGATTTTGATCGGTCTCAATATCGAAGAGGACGGTGTCATAGACAGCAGGGGTCATTTGAGAGGCGAGGAAACGCCTCCAGATGAGGAGGTAGAGCTTATATTGGTCGATAGTCAGATGGTTTTTGATGGCGTCAGGTGGGTGTGTTAAGTTTGTCGGGCGGATCGCTTCGTGAGCATCTTGCGCGCTCTTCTTAGAAGCGTACATATTCGGTTTTTCTGGGATGTACGCCTTTCCATATGCGCTGTCGATCAGCTTGCGCGCGGCATTGATCGCCTCCATCTCCACCCGTACTGAATCGGTACGCATATAGGTAATCAAACCCTCTGTTCCCTCGGATCCGAGATCTATCCCTTCGTAGAGGCTCTGCGCAATTCCCATCGTGCGCGAGGCAGAGTAGCCGTAGTGGCGGCTCGCCTCCTGCTGGAGAGATGAGGTGATGAAGGGAGGGACTGGGCGCCGTCTCTTCTCTTTTTTCTCCACGCGTGAGACTGTAAATGAGGCGTGTTTGAGTTGAGTAACGAGCTTGTTTGCCTCGATCTCATTGGGAATGAGGGCGACTTTTTTGCCTTTGATCTCCTCTTTCTCGATCTTTTTTCCATCGATGGAGTGGAGGGTGGCTGAAAAAGCTCGCTCCTTGGGATCTCCTTGCAAGATAGTAGAGATATTCCAATATTCTACAGAGTTGAAAGCGTCGATCTCGGTCTCTCTGTCGACAACCAGTTTGAGTGCTACGGATTGCACGCGCCCTGCTGAGAGGCTGCCGCCCGTTCCACTTCGTTTAATCCTTCGCTGCAAGAGAGGAGAGATTTTATAACCGACCATCCGGTCGAGTAGGCGGCGCGCCTGTTGCGCATTCACTAGTGAGATATCGATCTCTCGAGGGTGTTTGAGCGCTTCGGTGACGGCAGCTTTTGTAATCGCATTGAAAGTGACGCGCTTAACAGTTGGGCCCTTCGGCAAGATGTGCGCAATATGCCATGCGATCGCCTCTCCTTCACGGTCGGGGTCAGGGGAGAGATAGACCGTATCGCACAGCTTCGCCGTTCTCTTTAATTTTGCAATCACATCTTTTTTATCGGGAAGGTTCTCATATTGCGGCGTAAAATCATTTTCTAGATCAATTCCAAAGCCGCGTGTGGGCAGATCCCGAATGTGACCGACCGACGATTCGACGAGGTATCCACTACCCAAAAATTTTTTGAGCGTCTTGATCTTCGACGGAGACTCAACGATGATTAGCGTTTTTCCTTTACCCATAACTTCTATAAAATAAATTGTAAGCTTTTCAGACTACTTAATTCTACTCATTTAATTCAAGTGGAGAGAAATATAGGTTAGCCTGCAGTTCACTTCATCACCATAAAAATTTCCCATTCTTTAGCCTCTCTATTCGAATCGTAAAAAGAAGGTATTGACTATTGTGTTGTATATAGTCCACATTTAGGGTTAGATGGAATAATTTGAATTAGATAACAAATGAGGAGAATATGGGACAACGTTCAATAAAATATGATGAGGATTATCTCTATCGACGTCTTCTTGATCCAAAAAAAGCAGCATCATATCTTAATGAGTGCTTACAAGATGACGATCCAGCAGTTTTTCTTATTGCATTTCGTGACGTTATAAAAGCGAATGGAGGAATGAAACAATTAGCTAAGGAGATTGAATGTGATCGTTCTGGGCTCTACCGCACGTTTTCGGAAAATGGGAACCCTGGGATCAACACTCTTGTTGATGCGATGTTTATGTATGGACTTGAGATTCAAGTAAAACCCATCAAGAGCGCTAACTTGTCTTTCACTCCAGCTCCCTAAAAACCTCTTCTTCTTTGTCTGCTCGAAAATGAGGGTGGGGAACTTTTCTTGTTGATCGAGAAAACCAAATCGCATAAGTTACCAAACTTGAAAAGATCTTTTAAAGAGGGAGCGAGTGATGAAACGGTTTTTTTTCATTTTAGTTCTAGTCAGTGTAGGGTTCACCCTAGGCCTCTCATATCGATTAATCCAAAAACAAGTTCGAATAAAAAATCTCCAAGCCCACTCTCCGAAGGCTGTCTATGCGACGCATCCCATATTAAAAAATTCTCCCTTTGTCATTCTGGTCACAGCTTATAATAATGAAGCGACTGCTGAAAAGACTCTTCTATCGATCCTAGACCAGAAGTATGAGAACTTCCGCTTGATCTACATCGACGACGGCTCTGATGATGGGAGTTATGAGAAGGTGCAGGCGTTTTTAAAGAATCATCATGTTGGAGAGCGCGCGCAGCTCCTCCGTAATGAGGAGCATCAAGGGAGCATAGAGGCGCTCTACCGGGCCCTCCACAGCTGTGAGAGTCGAGAGGTTGCGCTTCTGCTGGAAGGAGGCGAGTTTTTAGCTCATGAAGAGGTCTTAAGCCGGCTCAACCACTACTATGCCAATCCCGATGTCTGGCTCACGCAGGGGGATGCATTGGACTACCCTACTTATAAGAGCGGGGCAGAGAGTCGGAGAGTGCGCTCTTTCTACACGGGCCTCTTTCAGCGGATCAAGCTTCAAGAATTTTTAACCGATGGAGCGTTTCTTTCGGGATCGAGCGAGCGCATCATCAATGGCCCGCTTAGGGAGCTGTCAGGGGCACATACCTTTTTAACTCCTGACACCTTCTATATTAGCGGCGTTAAGAGAGCTCTAGCACAGGGGGGGAGTCGGCAGCGCATCGCTTATGCTCCTTTTAAGGATATCCCCACCCACAACTTCATTCAAGATGATGAGCATGTTGATATCGTCGTCTTCTCCTACAATCGCCCCTTGCAGCTCTATGCCTTTTTGGAGTCTGCACAGACCCATGTCCAAAATCTCTATCGCCTCTATGTCATCTACCGCGCTGAGAGTGACCAGTATGACGAGGGCTATAAGCGGGTAAAAGAGGCGTTCCCAGAAGTTATCTATATCAAACAATCTTTCGAAACCCCCAATGAAGACTTTGCATCGATCGTCTTGAATACGGTCTTTAAACATCAGATGTCTACAGCACGCTACGTCGCGTTTGCTCACGATGATAGTATCATCCGAGACTCCCTAGATATGAGAGAGGCGGTTAGGCTCATGAAGAAGACTGGGGCGTATGGCTTCTACTTCCTCTTAGGAAGTCACATTGACAAGAGCCCGGAGAGTGCGATCACTATTCAAGAGGGCGTCTTTGCCTGGCAATTTTCCAGTGGCGTGGGGAGGTGGGCCTCTCCAAACTCTGTCAGTATGACCCTCTTTAAAAAAGAGGAGATCTACCCCTATTTTCTCTGTATGAAGTTCCATAACCCGAATATTTTGCAGGCTCTGTGGAATGAGCATGCAGATTTATCCAGAGTTGGGCTATACTATGACCGATCAAAAGTGGTGAACTTGCCGCTAGGCAGAGTGATGGACCATGGAAGAGATCTGCTCACCTCGTTTGATCAAGGATTAAAGATGGACATTAAGCCCCTAACTGAACTTGAGAATAGCGAAACTGAAATCAACTATGAGCCTCAATTTATCGCGAGGTAGCGCATGAAGAAAGAAGTTATCATTCTCCTATTTATCTGTCCCATCGTATTCTTCTACGTCTTCTCTCACACTATGAAGTTCGGTAAAAGAGATCCTAAAGTCCATGTGACACTTGAGGACTCCTTTGAGAAATTACAGGGGAGTGAGACAGAGAATTGGAACTACATTCAGACCAGACGCGATTATGACGATCTTGATCGCTATAAAGCGCTCTATAAAAAAAATTACAAACACCAGTTCAACTCCAACCCAAGTTTTAAAATTCCCAAGAGCGTCCACATCATCTGGATCGGTCCCAAATCGTTTCCCTCCGACTCCGTTGAGAATATTCGCACATGGATGGCTCACCACCCTGACTGGACATTCAACTTCTGGACCGACCGCAAGCGCCCCGCCCCTTGCAATGGAATGAAGATCTGCATGCTCGATGATTTCAACTTCGAATTCCTAGAGGAGAAGTATGAGGAGTCTAGTAATTGGGGAGAGAAAGCTGATATCTGGCGCTATGAGATCCTCTATCAGCAGGGAGGGGTCTATATCGACCATGATGTCACCTGCTTCAGACCTTTTCATGGGCTCCATACCGGCTACGACTTCTATAGCGGTCTAGAGATGCCCCATGAAGGGATCGACTCCTTGGCGCTTACTGTCGGAATTAGTATCATTGGTACTAAGGCTAGACATCCCGTTCTTCGCAGAACGATTCAACTGGTTCTCGATCGATGGGACGCAGTGACCAAGAAATTTTCAACCTCCGATCCCCTCGTTCAAGCGCGCCGCGTTACCCATCGGACGCTCATCGCGATGACCTATGCCAGTAGAACGGGGTTAAACCAGCCTGGAAATATCGATATCATCTTCCCAGCCTGCTACTTCTACCCCAAAGGAGCGCTTCCCAGCTTCTACTCCGTCCACCAATATGGAACCACTTGGAATAACCTTAATGAGACGCCCGGAGAACGCTTTTTCCAGAAGAAGTTGCGCCATCTTCGTAACCGCGATGCCAAGATCATTCGAGTGGAGTTGATGACACTATTTGCAATGATCGGATGTTTTATCTTATACTTCCTGATCAATAGAGAGCTTAAAAAGAAGAGAAAACCATGAAACTATTAAAAATTCTTTCTATTCTTCCTCTACTCCTACTGATGACAGCTTGTGACAGAGATACCCATGTCAAACACTCCGATGATTTCACAACGCTCATGGGCTCGTCAAAGAGCGTATGGAAGTTTGTCGAAACCCATGAAGACTTTCAAAATATCAATCAATTCACGGAGTTATACAATAGAAATAGTGCGTTGCAATTCCTCAGTCAAGAAGAGGTTAAAATCCCAAAAGTTGTCCACTTCGTCTGGCTAGGGCCTAACCCCTTTCCCAAAGAGTCACTAGAAAATGTCCGCTCTTGGGTCGACCACCACCCCAACTGGACCTTTAAGTTTTGGACCGATCGCCGCCGCCCATTGCCCCACTCCAAGATGGAGCTCCACCTCGTCTCCGACTTCAACTTCACTAAACTTGAAGATTGCTTCCATGAGTCGGATAACTATGGCGAAAAATCTGACGTTCTCCGCTATGAGATTCTACTTCAAGAGGGTGGCCTCTATGTCGACCACGATGTGCGCTGCTTCAAATCTTTTGCCCCCTTCCACAAGAATTTCGACCTCTACTGCGGCCTAGAACCACCTCACCAGCCTGTCTTGAGCAGCTCAATCTCCATCTGCAATAACATTATCGGCGTCCGACCTGGACATCCTGTGATGGGAGCTGTCATCGATCGAGTAAAGGAGCGGTGGGAAGAGCTCGGCAGTGCCTATCCTGGCAACGACAAAGAGTCGATCATCTACCGCGTCGCTCAGCGCACCTTCATCGCCTTTGAGGATGCCGTAAAGGCCGTTGGAGATAAGGGATCCAATAAGGATATCGTCTTTCCTGCTGCCTACTTCAACCGAATCGATGAGGATTTCGCGCTCTTTGCCCACCACTACTACGCTTCAACATGGTTTGAAGATGAGACTAAGTTTGAGCGCAACGTACGACGGCGTCTGATCTCCATCTCTCGAAAGAACAACCAAATTCTACTCTTTAACGCTGTGATTTTATCAGCCAATTTAGTGCTGTGCGCCTGTCTCATCGGCCAATACCGCTCCATCCGAAAGCTAAGAGAATGATCACAATTGATAGACTTAAAGAGTTAGGGGAAGAGGGGTTGATTCCTGGTCCCCAGGAGTCAGAGGGTGACTTTGTAAAGCGGGTTGACACCCTAAAGAAGATCTTCTCTTCTCTAAAAGAGGGAGAGTATGAGCCACTCACATGCGACTTCCAGGGGCTTGGAGCAGAGCCAAAGTGGATTCCTCAGAGCTACTCCAACCGCCGTCTTCTTCCGTGGCAGGGAGCTGCAGCGTGGATCTTCAATACAGATGATGGCATCCAATTTCCAATGGTGCAACTGCGCACAGGCTTCAAGAGAGGACACTTTCTCTTCTATAGTCGCGAGGAGGTCCTCCGTCATGAAGCAGTGCACGCGATGCGCCTCACTTTTAACGAGCCCCGTTTTGAAGAGATCCTTGCATACTTCCTCTCAAAGAGTCGATGGCGCCGTTTCTTAGGTCCACTCTTCCGTAAACCCAGCCACGCTCTCATCTTTATCTCACTCATTCTCCTCTCACTTGCCCTACAGACCACCTCACTCTTTTTCTTAAACTCCCCCTTCCTTCCCTACCTAAAAATTGCAGCCCTCCTCCCCTTCGCTGATCTTTCAGTGCGTCTTCTACTGCTGATTAAAGACCAGCGTTTAATCCGCAAGGCCCTTCGAACGCTCAAAAATCTTTTTCCCAACCAGAGCGATCCCTTCCCGATAGCTCTTCGCCTAAAAGATTCTGAAATTGAGCAGCTTGCCACGAGCTCACTTGAAGAGCTTCTCCTCTACATTAAGGGAAAATCTCTCTCCTCAATCCGCTGGCAGCAGATCTTAGCCCAATTTTCTTGACATCACCCCACCCTCCCGTTATTTCAAATAACAAGGGGCGGTTTATTAAAGATGAAAAGAAATAAGATTGAAAAGTCGATTTATCACCGTCTTTTCATACTGTTTATAATATTAATTCTTCCGGTGTTCTTTATTAAAGAGTATCGACTGATTAGGGCGAAGAAGGATACCAAAGTTCTTTCCGCCGAGGCATTCTGTCTAGAGCACCTGCAACCCTACGAAGATAAATCCTTCACATTCATTGTATTAACGCAAAATAACGTCGATTCTGTCGAGCAGAACTTCCACTCCATCATTAAACAAGAGTATCTCAACTATCAGATCGTCTATATCGACCAGGGATCTACCGATGGGACCCAAAACAACCTTAAAAGATTGATCTCGAAGCAGAGTCGTTCTATCACTCTGATTGAGTGCGAGAAGAATCATGAACTCTACCAGAAATATTATGAAGTCGTTCAATCCTCTCCCGATTCAGAGGTTATCATTCACCTCTATGGCAGCGATTGGCTCGCTCATGATGATGTCCTCTCCAGCCTCAATACCTCCTACTCCAACCCAAATGTCTGGCTCACCTATGGGCAATACCTCGACTATTCGAGCTACAAAAAGGGGATCTATAACCCACGGCCAAAACAGATCCTCCATAAAAAACGCAGCCAACGCGCCCCATGGGTCGTCGCTCCATTTAAAACTTACTACGCCTCTCTCTTCAAAAAAATGAAGATCGAGCCCCCCACCTTTCTATCGATTAAAAATGATAACGCCCTCCTCCGTCCGATTGTGGAGTTAGGTAGAGCCCATGTGCGCTTCATTCCCGACGTCCTAACTATCCATAGAGATATTGCGCCCAATAAAAAACGGGGGCATAGAGTAGCACTTATGGCAGGAAAAGTGGCGCAGTTGGCTCTCACTCAGAAGAATCAGAAGATCACAGATCTCATGATCCTATCGAGGGGCACCCCAGAGCGGCTCAAGAGCTGCCTCGAATCGAGCCTCATCCACCTTCATGGCATCCATCGCATCAACGTCCTATACGACTGCGATGAAGAGAGCTTCTCAGGCTATGAGCGCCTAAAAGAGCAATTTTCCGACGTCAATTTTATCCGTCCCGTTATCTGCGCGGATGCTGGGTTTAAGAGTGCCTTTCTAAGTGTGCTCTTAGAAAATTCCTCTCCCTATCTCATCTTAACCACCGATGAGGTCTCCCTCAAAGAGAGCGTTCCCCTCTCAGCATGCGTTGAAGCGATGCGGAAGACGCGCGCCTATGGCTTCTACCTTCACTTAGGAAGAGGAGTAGATGAGGCGCTCGAAGCAGGCGTAACCTCCCAAGGAATCTTCATGTGGAATATCCGACAGAATGAGGGCCCCTTCGGTGAGCCAGACGTCTTAAAAATGGGGCTATACCGCCGCCTCGATCTCGAAAAAGATCTGAGAGAGCTCTCCTTCTCATCAGCAGAGAGTCTGATCACCGCCTGGAATCGCTCAACGCACTCCTATCGAATCGGTCTCTCCTTTGCTACTTCCACAACTTTCGCTCTGACGAAGAGAGAATCTTAAGTTGCTTCCGATATTTTGCTACCGTGCGCCTTGCGCAGGGGATTCCCTGCTCCTTGAGCAGCTGAGAGAGCGTCTCATCCGAGAGCGGCTTCTCCTCTTGATCAATTAACTTTCTGAGTAGATCCTTTGCACGTTTATTGGAGATAGCCCCTTCATCCGTATGGAGCGCTTGTGTAAAGAAGGAGCGCAATTTGAGAAGACCGAGAGGAGAGGCGACATATTTATTTGCGATAGCGCGCGTAATCGTCGACTCGCTCTTTCCTAGAGAAGCAGCAATTTCACTCATCGTCATCGGAAGGGGGGTCTGAGTCTCTCCCTCTAAAAAATCAGCCTGCTTCTTCAGAATATAGAGCGTAATCTTCTCCAACGTCTCCTTCCTGCGGCTTAAAATCCTATGGAGCCACCTATCCACAGCGATATGTCGCCGAAAGTAGTCGAGCTCCTCCCGGTTAAGCCTTTTATTCTCTACCATTTCAAGATAGCTCGCATGAACTTGAAAAGTGGGGAGCGAGCCCTCACTCGTCTCTACTCTCCAGCTTGCGCCAACTTTTTCAATGGTGATGTCAGGCGTGATAGGTGGGTTGTGCGAGTGTAGGAAGAGATGGCCAGGAAAGGGGTTTAATGGGCGGAGCTTCGAATGGACGAGATCCCTTAGCTCCTGTCCACTCAGGCGAAAAACCTTAGTGATTTTTTTCAGACGGTTGCGCAGCAGATCGCTATAGTAGTGCTCCACAACGCCGTAGATCACAGAACCCTTGAGCCCCTTCATCTCCAGCTGGACCAGAAGAGCGCCCTGCACCCCCTCTGCACCGAGCCCCGCAGGCTCCATGCGCTGGAATCTATAGAGCACCTCTGCAACCCGCGCTTCCTCCACCTCTAATGCAGCGCCGATCTCCTTTATAGAGAGGGACAAGAACCCCTTCTCATCGAGCGATCCCGCAATATACTCAGCGATCTCGCGCTCCTCACATAGGTCAAAATGGGCACGAATCTCGCCCGAAAGATAGTGGTGAGGAGTCTCAGCCGTCGCTCTCTCAAGATGGGAGAGATCGCGCAGGCCAGGGGAGGTAATTTCTAGGAGGGGATTCTGTTCGATCTCCCTTTCAAGCCAATCACTTAGCTCATCTACGGGCATCTGCAGGACATCCAGCGCCTGACGCATCGCCATATTCATGACGAGACGCTGATTGAGCGCCATGCTTTGATTTAAGGCGTATTGATATCCCACTTCCCCCCCCCTTATACTCCTCCTTATACACTCCACACCATTTACAACAAGGTCGGGGGTTGCACCCCCGCGCCCCCTTGAGCTTCAATCCACTGAAGCAAATCACTTCTCCCTCGGGGGCCCGTACAAGGAGTACTGTGCCCCACTCGTTCGTATCAATTTTCCTCTAGCGCCTTGAAGCCAAGATTTGGGGTGGGCGTTCCTTCGTAGAAAAAGTTTTCTTGAAGAAATAAATGGGATGGCGTTTAATGGTGCAGGAAAAATGGATACGAAGTGAAAGGGTTTAGAGATGAAAAAAGCGATAGGACTTGGTGCTACTCTTCTACTCTTTTTGATCTTAGTGCAGTTTGCGCAGCTGCCTGCGAAGAGCGATGAGCTAACCTATAGGCGTTATCGAGAGGAGTTCGCCCACAATCTCAAAAACCCTCACATAGAGCGCTACAGAGAACTATCCTTTGACTTGGCGGCTGAGAGCCCGTCTGAGAAAAGTAAAACTAAGGAGACGATGTGAACTTATTACCTCTAAGCTTCTTTATCTTTTCCTTGCTTGCAGGGAATGGCGATGTAGAAGGTCAACTGACCCAGAGTGAAGAGTCAAAAGTTGAAACGGAGTTAGTCGTAGCAGAGCTTGAATTTAGCGTATCTGCCGACTAATGTTCGGGTGATGTTAGACTCTAGAAATTCTACATCATAGGTGAGCCCTAGTGATGTCTGGTAGGCCTTTTTGATCAATCCTTTCCCAAAATCTTTATGGAAAACCATCTCTCCACTTTTAAATCCCGTCTCCTCTGCCCAACCATCTTCTTCCACTTCAACCACCTCTTCACTGAGCACGGTGAGATAGCGAGAGGGAATCTCTTTTAGGAAACGACTCGGACACATCACCTTTGAGATGCCCCACATGAAGCGATAGGTAGAGGCGGTCAGATAGAGAAAGCGCTTGGCGCGCGTCATCCCCACATAACAGAGGCGTCGCTCCTCTTCGAGCGATTCGATCGAATCTTTAGAGTTGATATGGGGGAAGAGATCCTCTTCCATCCCAACGATGAAAGTGAGGGTAAACTCAAGCCCCTTTCCATTGTGCAGCGTCATCAGCCGTACGGAGTCGTGGCTCGGGGTATCATCCAGACTGGACTTCAACGAGAGCTCCTCCAAAAACTGGATGAGCGTAGGCCCCTCCCGCTCTTCGCTCCACTGCGCTGCTTTATTAATGAGCTCTTCGAGGTTCCCTCTGCGATCTTGGTAGGATTCGGGATCCTCCTTCAGCACGCTCTCATATCCCGAGAGGTTGATCGCCTCCTGAACGATCTCTTCAAGAGGCGCCCGCTCTTCTACCATGCTCTTCAACGTGTCGATCACTTCTATGTAGTCGTTCAGCCCCGTTTGAGCCTTTTGCGACAGCTTCAACGTATGGGTGCGGCAGAGGGTAAGGATAGGCATCTCCAACTCTTCAGCGCTCTCCTTCAGCTTTGCGATCGTTGCACCTCCAATACCCCGCTTAGGGAGATTGATCGTGCGTGCAAATGCGAGAAAATCCAGGTCGGAGATCGCCATGCGAAGCAGCGCTAAGATATCTTTGATCTCTCTTCGCTGGTAGAAAGAGAGCCCTCCGACTATCACATAGGGAACTTGATACTTTAAGAAGACATCCTCGAAAGAGCGCGATTGGGAGTTCGTTCGGTAGAAAATGACACACTCCTTAAGCGGGATCTGCTCATCACGCGATCTCCGCAAAAGCTCTTCAACGACAAAGTGCGACTCCTGCTGCTCATTGCCAGCGATAAAGAGGCCGATCTTCTCCCCCGCACCTAGATCGCTCCATAACTTCTTCTCATAGCGCGCGTCGTTATGCTGGATCAACCCATTTGCTGCTTCCAGAATAGTGGTGGTGCTGCGGTAGTTCTGCTCCAGCGTGATCACCTGCGCATTGTCATAGTCCTTTTCAAACTCCAAGATGTTGCTGAGGTTGGCGCCCCGCCAAGAGTAGATCGACTGGTCGGGGTCCCCCACTACAAAGAGGTTATTCCTCTTCCCAACCAAGAGATTGGTCATAAAGTATTGCGCTGCGTTGGTATCTTGATACTCATCGATGAGGACAAACGACCAGCGCTTCTGATAGTGGCTCAATCGCTCTTCCGATTCTCGTAGGAGCTTTACCGTCAGATAGAGTAGGTCGTCGAAGTCGAGTGCATTGTACTCCTTGAGCTTACCCTGGTAGCTAATAAAGAGATCCTTTAAGAGTTGATCGTTGTTTGAGTGAAAACTTTTGTCGAGATCATTGGGTGAGAGCAGATCGTTCTTTGCATTGGAGATCGCGGTGCGAAGAGATTTTAAAAGGCCCTTCTCATCCCTCTTGCCCAGCGCAGCCAGGCAATTTTTTAGCAGCTGTAGACTGTCGCTCTCATCATAGATCGTAAAGTCATTTCGGTAGCCGATTACGCTGATCGATTCCCGCAGAATCCGCGCTCCCAGAGAGTGAAAGGTTGAGGTGAGCACACTCTGATCGCTCATCTCTTGGATGCGGCTACGCATCTCAGCAGCAGCCTTATTGGTAAAAGTAAGCGCTAAAATCTCAGAAGAGGGGACACCCACCTCAAGCAGATGGGCAATACGGCATGTTACAACTCGGGTCTTCCCCGAGCCAGCGCCTGCCAGCACCAGCATAGGTCCATCCATATGCTCGGCGGCAAGTTGTTGCTGCGGATTTAGCTTTTGCATCGTCATCACGCAGCCCAGAGTAGCATCTCTCCTTAAAGTCCGTCAATCGTCAAGAGTCAAAAACTATTCCCTCTCGACTCCAAGCTCTAT
>SDBT01003044.1_pt1 | contig 29116 bp, 53 predicted proteins | sample 2277101 | NCBI WGS metagenome assembly SDBT01 (sample SAMN10404973, study PRJNA504765) | marine sediment metagenome | isolation source: marine sediment core GS10_PC15, 103 cmbsf | place: Arctic Ocean: Southern Knipovich Ridge | collected 2010
CTGCAGCATGGTGGCGAGCACAGGCTTGCTCACGCAGGAGACTTCGTCGAGGAAGAGTAGGCATGGCTCGTCGGCGCAGCGGCGGATCTTGGCCATCGGAATCCGGTCGAATTGGCCTGATTCGCGGACGACAGGAAAGCCGCCGATGTCGGTGGGATCGAGCGAGCTACCGAGCACCGAGACGAGGGGCAAGTCCACCTCGTTGGCGACTTCGCGCATGATGGCTGTTTTGCCAACGCCCGGAGGCCCCACAAACAGGATGTTGGTGTTCGCCTGGATGGCGGCTTTGGTGAGTTGTTTAGCGCGCGGGATCGCGACGCGATGGAGGTTCATTAGTCAGTGCTTCCTTGTTGGTTAGTTTCTATTCGTTTTCTCTTTTTAGCCGTAGTACCAGTCATGCAGTTCTTTGCGATAGACGATGCTGGCGACGACCACGGCGATCGTCCAGGCGACAAATATCCAGTAGCCGATGTTGCTCTTGCTCATTTTTTTGGCCTTGTTTTTTGGTTCCTTGTACGGCACTCCGCGAAAGCGGCCGGTGTGGATCGAGCCGCCGGGTCCGTGGCGAATCTCGCACAAATCCTCCGAGTGGTCGGCTTGCAGATGACACCGCTCCATCATCGACTCGCAGTAAAGCGGACAGCGTTTGTAGAATTTATCGCTCATGCGGCACCGGGATTGGCAAACTTGCGCTTGAACCCTTCGCGCACTGCGATGTCGAGCCCGTCGTATACAGAGTGAAGCTTTGCGCTGTCCAGCTGGAAGTGCTCGCCGAGTACCTCGTGAGCAACGTCGGTCAACACAGCGCGGAAGATGTCACCGTGCCATTCATCAGTTGGACACGCGTGGTGCGTCATCTCGTGAAGCAAGAGCGCACCGATCTCAGCGTCGTTGTCGACAACTCGCAACGTAATATGCCGGCGCTCGATGTACGCATAGCCGGACTGGCCACCACTGCGAACACGCGTGACGCGAATCGTGACATCGTCTAGACTCTGCGGCCACGATTTGAGTTTCTTGAATCGCTGGAACATCTTCTCAGCCCGCACGCGCCGATCGGCGTTGTGCTTGTCGCGCTTCTTGCCTTGCTTGGCTTTGCGCCTGGCGACCTTCTTCTCTCGTACTTGGTCAAGCGCCGGACACGTACGGCGGACAAGGCGCCCTGCTTTCGTCGAGCATCGGAAGCAGAACCGCACAACGTCATCCTCGCGAGGTCGCGAGACACCAAGCGCGCCGCGTCCGCACTTGGGGCACACCCATCGACGTTTAGTTGCCACGTGTGCCCCGCTGCAGTTTGTGCGCTACCCAACGCACGAGCGAATAGCGCTCCCCCAATGCCCAGCCAATCAGGGCATAGGTTGATCCTCGCCATTCTGCGATTAGGTAACCGCCCCCAACTGCAGCAGCCAAACAAACTAGATGCAAGATCGCCGTTCCGATTTTAGGCATCTCGGGGCCTCTCTTCCTCGATCCAGCTCAGCGTCTCAGTGACGCGGGCGTCGACCTTCTCTTGATCTCGCTGCGCGTTCATCACTTCCAAGATGGTTTCCTTGATCTCGTGGGCGCCATCGTGGATCTCCAGCGAGATCTCGTGCGCGTCCGCGGCGCACTCTGCTGCTGTCCTGTAGTCACCTGCCTCAAGCGCCAAACCGGCCATCACGTACACCTCGCGGAGCTTGGTCGTCAAGGCGTGAACGCGCTGCGCTTCCTGAATGGCCGGATGTGACGCGAGGTATGGATTTGCAAGCATCCGTTCGATTTCACGGAAGGTGCTCATTTGCGGGTCCTCCGGCGGCGGCGGACTGTACGGCGCCAACCGAGCAACTCAAGCCCAAGTGTTTTGCGCAGCGAATCGGACGCGCGCCGCACAGCTTGCACTTCGCAGTAGTCTCCGCCAAATCCTTCGCTGCCTCCGCCGTCGCCAGGCGGGCTATATGCTGGGCAGCCTTCAATGCTATCTAGCACAGCGAGGATCTCTTCGCGCGTCCCCTCGTATTGCGTTGTGTGCTTTCCGTACTTACGAATCGCATGGCACGCGAGCAAGGGGTTTTCTGTGTAGGCTTCGTCATCAATCCCAGCGACGCACTCTGCTAGGCCGCCAAGTGTGAACCGTAGTTTCGTTGTCACAGCTCAGCTCCGAACAGCTCACGCGCCATCTGTCGCGCAGCGTGGATGCCGTTGGCGTTGAGTTGCCGCTGCCATGCGCCAGCCCGTGGTGACCACTTGAAGCCAGCGCTGCGCATCTGTCGACAGACGTCTTTGCTCGGCCGTTCGTCGAAGTAGAAGCGCACACGGTTGTCGCTTTTGTCTTCTTCAATGCGCCAGCCATCGCCGTCGACTGGCTCCGCTTCGGTTCGTGCAGATTCCGCGAGAAGCGTCTCGATGCGTTTTTTGATACGCCGAATGTTGGCGCCAAGGTTGGCGAGGTCGAGCTGTGGCAAGCTGCGGCTGAACGCACGCGCGTAGCTGTGCAGGCTGGCTTTTGAGTCGTCGGAGACGTCGAGCGTTTCAATGATCGTGTAGTAGTCTGGCATCACGATCCCTTTGGCAGCTTTGCGTATGACGGCGTTGACCTTCTTTGAGGTCACGCGTGACGCTTCGAGCTTGACGAGTTGCTCGCGCAGCTTGACGACGGCTGCGGGATCGTCGGAGCTAATCTGGTGCGTGCCATAGCTCGCAGCCTTCGCTTCTAGGCGCTCCGCTGCAGCCGTGGCGTCAATGGATTGCCGCATACCGCGATCGATGCGCGCGAGGTCGCGTCGGTGGCGTCGTTCGCTGTGGTGGCCGACTAGAATCGGCTGCCCCATCGGGATCATGTCGGCGATCTGCTTTTGCGACTGGTAGGCGGACGTGGCCTCAGCGCGTTTCTGTTGTGCGCGCTCTGCGTAGCGTTCGCGTTTCGCTTCGAGCTTCTCTTCGTAGGTCATTGGTTGATCTCCAGCGCGCGCTTGTCGCGCTGCGATTGGGGATACAGGGGCTCAATGTCGGCCTTGAACGTGGGCACTGGCGTACCTAGACGCGTGATCAGGCCGCATGTGTAGTAGCCGCACGAGCAAATTTTGACGCGCTGAGCGGCCACTTGCTGGCCTTCGAGCACGGCGCCGTCTTCATCGAGAATCCGCGCTAGCGACTTGAGCATCGCGGCTTCCTCTTCGTTGTTTTCGCAGTGGGTGCCGCTGTCGTCGCTTTCTAGTTCAAATTCGAGCATTAGTGCTGTCATGGTGTCGTCGCTTTCTGGGTAAGGGTAAGGAGAAAGACGGGGGCACCCGGTGACCAAACCGGGCACCCCCTAGCAACGAACCTAGTTAAGCTCTATCAGGGCAAATCGATCAGACGAATCGTTGGGCTCAATGGGCTCAGGGACTGCAGCGGGCTCGTCAGTGGGCTCATCGGTGGGCTCAGTGGGCTCAGCAGCGGGCTCAGTGGGCTCAGCGGCCTCGTCGGTGGGCTCCTGAGCTGACTCAGCGGCCACAAGGGGCGCCACTTCCAGCGCCATAGCGGCCCACTCCTGCGGTGTGCCGCTCGTGGCTTCAAGCCGCACGGTGCACGCAACGCGGAAAGCGTTAGAGGACAGACCGGAACGGTCCAGAGCGGCCTTGTAGATGGCGCGCAGCACTTTTAGGTCCGCGTCAGTGGTCACCTTGGTAATGGTTTCCTCAACAACTGGCGCAGCCTCAGCGACCTCAGCGCGACGACTCTCGACAGCAGCCGCGACGCGCTCAGGGGACGCGGTCTCAACAGGCGCGGCAACGGGCGCCACGTCCAGCTCTAGAAGCGCGAAGCGCATGCTGGCATCGTCCGCAAGGGGCGCCAGCTCAGCGTGTAGGGTTTTCAGCTGCGCGATAGCGTCAACGAGTGCGTCATCGCCACAGAGCACGCGGTAGGCGTCCGCGCGTCCGTCCACGTCCGACAGCTCACGAAGCAAGCGCGCGGCAACTGCAGCGCTGATCTCAGAGGTTTTGTCCTCTTTGCGTGCGGCTTCGCGTGCGCTCTGCAGCGAACGGGCAACCGTGGCCACTTCATCGGCGAATCCGCGAGCGATCCCAATGCGCAGCTCAGTGCTATTGGCGACAGGGAGAAGCGGGCAAGCCCAGTTGCAGCCCCAACGGCTTGCAACGGCTTCCACAAGGCGCGCAGCGTCCGCGCGGCCTGTTGAGGGGATGTAGTAGCCCATGGCGTAGCGTGCGGCTCCACAGTGACGGATGAGTACGGAGCGCAGCCACGAAGTGATGTCACCAGCGCGGTATAGCTCATTGTCGCGAGCAGTCTCAAAATCGGCCTTGACGCGCGCAGTGAGCGCTTCGTCGCCTACGAGGTGGATCTCGTCACTGTCGTCGCGCAGCTCCGCAGTGAGCACCACGCGCCCAGCAGCAGCGCCGATTTCAGCGTCGACCGCGGTATTCGCAGCCACGATCCAGCGTGCGCGGTACTCGCGCGTAGATGCAGTGTACGCACTGGTTCGGCCCCATTTGGCGCCACGTGCGCGCCTGACGATGAAACCGAGGTTTTTCAGGCTGCTGATGGCGTTGCCAGCATAGCCCACGTCAGACTTGGATTTTGGCGCCCATTCAACAGGCAGACCGGCATCAATCAGGATCTGGATGATGATGGCGCGTGCAAGCGATCCTAAGCCGCTCCAACCGGTCAAGGCGCCAGATCCCTCAGCGGCTGCGCCAGCAAGGGCAAGACGACTAAAGGCAGGTGTATTGGTGTTGGTGTTGGTGGTCATTTTTTGGTCCTTCGTTTGGGTCAATGTTCGTTGCTATTTCCGTACTCCGTACGGTAGACGATCCCGTATGGGATTTATGCAAATAAATCGAACTAAAAGCAGCTTTTTTAGGTATTTTAATGATTTTGGGCAGTTGCAACCGCTAAAAAGTGGCGCTGATCCTGGATCGCTGATCGATGATCGACGATCCTAGATCTAGGATCGAATTGCAACGGTTAGGTCGATTTATTTGAATAGATCCCGCTTGGGATCGGTCTCCGTACGAAGTACGGCAGAACACAGCAACGACAAACGGAGACAACCATGACCACCAAAAGCACACGACATTGTCCACAATGCAACTGTCACGATGAACACCCACTAGCACCCAAGCACGGAAAGGGGCTGCATTGCGGCCAATGCCATTGTCTCGATGACCTACCCTGCACCTGTGCTGCAACAGTGCTCAACCGAGACACAGAGCTAAGCCACGGCTTTGATGTGGGCAACTACGCCAACGCCTACGAGACACAAGATCTCGCTGCAGGGCTGACGAAACACAGCGATCAGTCGGAAGCGTTCCGGCATGCGTACACGCTGGGATTTTTCAGCTCCTACGAGCTGGACGAGATCCCGTCTGATGTGCGCGATCAATTTGACGACGCCTACACATCAGAAAACGGTCAGCGCGTGCTCGTGCTTGGCTACACGGATGCACGGGAGGCGCTGTGAAATACAAGCCAGCCCCAAGATTAGGCCGACAGGGCACGCCGCAAGTCGCGCAGCGGCTCCAAGCCTACGCCCACGAGCTAGGCTTAGCGCTGCAGATCATCACGCCAGCAGCCGAACCATGGCGGCGTGACTACGAGCGATATACGGCGCACCTGTGGACCGGTGAGGGCTTCGCGTCGCTTGGGCCAAGCGAAGCTGCAGGGCGCAAAGAATTGGAGCGGCTGGTCAAGCTCGGACACGCTAAGTATTTCGCAGCAAAGGTCGCAGGAATCAACGCGTTCATCCAGTGGGCTAGCGCAGCAACTAGGGAGCCGCCACGATGACAATCGACGTTCAAGAAGATCGCGTCACTGTCCACTACACGGAGTGGGCAGCGGTAGTGAAATTCGACGCCATGCTGCGCGCCGTAATCAAACCCATCAAGTTAGAGATCGTCGAGCAAGAAGGCAACAACGACACCAACACGCACACTTGGATCTTCTCGACAAGCCTCACAGAGACACAAGCCCACGAGCTGCAATTTGCGTTAGAGACCGAATGAAGGCACCCACACTCTGCAAAACGTGCGGGAACGCGTACGACTACGAGATCGGCGCGGAGCCCGACGACATCTGTTTTAAGTGCCTGTATGAGTTACTGCGCGACGATCGCCTCATGGCCGTCGACGTCGCCAAGGGTATCGAGGACGACTGTGCAGACTTGCACACGCGCGCCGACGAAATCAAAAAGAAGACGCGCAGCAAGGCCATCGTCGAAATGCTCGACGACCTAAAAGAGCAAGTGACTGCGTGCGAGACGCGGCTATTTGACCTAGAAACGGACGCACCGTGACGAAACCTTCCGTTTAAGAATGGGGGGTCGTTGGTGGCTTTAAAACTCGCCTTACGTACAAATAGCAAAGCGAGACCTGCATCCTTCCGGGTAGCAAACCCCAACGACCCACCCGCACCTAACGCTTCCGACGACGGGACCGACCGAGACCGCTTGAACGCTTACAGCTCGCCACGGCGCGCTCAAACCGTGGACGCTGAAACCGCGGCGCCTCCCCCTTGAAGTATTCCGAGAAGGCAGCAATCACCTTCTCGCTGGCGTTGGAGTGGCAGAGCACATCGGCCACAGCTTGAAAGTGTTTTCTCGTGAACGTTGCCATGGGGCTCCCTAATAAGTGATCTCTCCCGCCGCGTAGCGGGCCGCCACGTCTTCTGCCCAAGCGCGGTCCTTATCCGACAGTGGCGGCTGCGGCTCGAAAGAGATGTATTTGAGTGCGTAGAGAGGAATCTCTTCGTCGTCGGCCACATCGAGCCGTTCCCGGATCAGCTTTTCCTTCTCCACGCGCTCTTCGTAGCACTTAGAGCAAAACGGGTTCTCCGCGTACGCGAGCGAGCTGCAATCCATCTCTCGATCGCAGAACTTGCATCGCTGAATAAGCTCTGAAAGTGTTTTCGAGTCTTCCGCGGCCATGGTGTCTCCTAACGACGCTTGGCGCGCACTCTGCGAATGAACGAACGCGCGTTCCTGATAGCAGTCTTCATCGTACGCGCCTTACCTGTCGGTACCGGCAGCACTCCACCTTCGGGCCGAGTAGACTTCAAATGCGCCGTGAAGCCGTATTTACGGCCCGTCACACAAAGCTCATTGGCGCCGCCACCGGCGATTTTCACGCACTCTGTTTTGCCTTGCTCGGATTTCTTCAACGGTCGACGTGCCATCTATCTACTCCTGTGGATTAGCGCTGGTGTCGGACGGCTCGGGGAGGGGGGACTTTGAGAACGCGTGAACACTGTAAAACGCGGCCCCTCCTCCCCGAGCCGTCCGACACCAGCGCTAGCTGCCTATGCGGACGCTTCGGCTTCCGCTTCGGCCGCTTCTTTGGCAGCTTGTACGGTTGCAACGTCGAGGATCTGATCGGGACCGTTGCCGGCGTGCTCGGCAAGGATCTCGTCGAGCTGCGTCTCTTCTTCTTCGGACAGGTTCTGCGCGAAGTTGACGAAGAAATCGTCGCTCTCGGGTGGCAGACCGATACCGCCGCACGTGGGGAGAGCACTGCTCTCGATGGCGCCCACGAGTGCGCTCGGAGAGAGCCGCTTGCGCGGCAGGTCGAGAATGGATCGTTTGTAGTGAGACATTGAAGCTCCTTACGCTATCGGGACTGTTGCGACGATCCAGTTGCCGACGCCGTCACTGACGATGATGGCGGCTTCGTTTGCGATTGTGAGCACAAGGGTCGCGATGCCGTCGATGGTTTGGGCACCTGCCGGATCGAGGGTGAGAGTGTTGACGTTGCCCGTCAATTTTTTGATGACGATGACGTTGCCGGCATTGTCGACTGTGATCGTCGGGAGGTTCATCACGAAGCTGCCGCCCGAAGTGTCCGCTCGTCGAAGCTGGTTGATAGCGACGTCGAGAACCGGTCCAGTGGTGTCAATTGCTGGGACGTCGAGTTGCCACAGCGTTGCGCCACCGGTGCCGAGTAATCTGGACGAAAACGGCTGCGGTGTGAGCGAGCCGTCCGGCGATGTGCCGGGAGGTGGCGTCGTTCCAAACGCGCGTTGTGGCGAATACCACGACTCCACCAATACGCTGACTACAGCTGGATCGTTGATGGTCTGACGCGTGACAGTGACGTTGGTGTCGTCTGCCGCTAGAGTGAAGCCACCTTCGGACAGGTTTGCTTCATCAGGAACGACTGCACGGCCGCTAATATTGAGTAGGTGTGGCAGCACTGTTGGCGTGCCCACCAAGAGGCCGGTGAAAGGTACGATATTGATTAGGCGGGTAGCCATGGGTTCCTGCTTTCTTTAGCGCTTGAATGTTCGCCAGGCGAAGAATCCGCCGCCGATGATGGCAAGCGCTACGCCGATCGAGATGATGGTGTTGCGCGTGCGCTTTTCTGATTCTGTGAGCCCAAATCCGCGCAGCTCCGGCTTGAGCATCGGCCCGATCGCGACGGGCGGAACGTTGGCGACGTAGCTGTAGTCCGTTGGCCCCGGTGTGGCTTGGACGTTCCAGCTCGGCTGCGGTTGGATTGCTGTTGCTGTGATCATCAGTCGACTCCATTCAGCCGGCGCATGTATTCGGCGTGTGCGGCGATCTTACCTTCTTCGTACCCTGAGTCGCGCGCTGACTTCATTTGCAGCGCTCGGCGCAGTAGATCCCGCGCAGCTTCTGCAGGGCGAAGGCCGCGCGAGCGCGCGTGTTGGTTCAGATCGCTGTAAAGGCGTTGAGGCACACGTATGGAGATGACACGAGACACTACAAGGCGCGTGTTGAGGCGAGCTGGACTTCGATCAACGCCATCGCCGCCGACGCGGCGTCGGTGCTGATGTTCAGCTCGTGCTGCTCTGCGCTGCCGCCGTCGACGTCGGCGTCCACCACCCAAACGAGGACGCCAGACACTGGCTTGATGATTACGCGGCAATGGAGTAGCCGCGCCAGATCTGAGTTGACGATGCCGATGCCGCCCGGGTTCCAGCCGAGCATTTGGAACCGTGACCGGCTTTGGCTGGCTGCAGCGCCAATGAAGCCCCCCGGGTTGGTGAGCAGCTCTTTGAGCTGGCCACCGGGGATGACGGCGGACGCCATCAGGAACGAGCCCAGTGCAACGGTGTTGCCGCCGCCGCCGTCGTGGGTTGCTAGCCACTGCTGGGTGTGGGGTGATGAGCCCACCAAGTCGAGATTGATGGCCATGATGACTCTTTCTGCCTACTGATCGAGGCTGTGCTGTACGTCGATTTCAAGCAGCGCTTGGGAAGCCGTACCAGCGGCGGCGTCTTCTGTCGCGATCCTCATTTGCGCTCGGTCAGTGTCGAGCGCGGCATCAGCGAACCAATCGATGACACCGTCGGAGTTGAGCGGCGTGAGTTTGACACGGCTGCGGATAGGCAGCGCAGGACCGACGACGGCTAACTGATTGAACGCCATCAGCAGTTCGCGGGCTTCCGCCACATCCGCGATGTTGCCGGCGGCGTTGCGATCGGTCATCAGCTCTTGGATGGGACCGCCAATGTTGGCGTCGGTTTGCAGCTGTGCGGCATCGATGTCGATAGTGGTGCCGGCGCCGCCGTCTTGGGTAAGCATGTACGCCAGCGAGAACTTGGTGCGACGAACGAGAAGGAATGTAATGGCCATTTTGAGCTGCTCCTACTTCCGCTTATGCGGAGACTTTTAGAATGAGTCGGTGATGGGCCGACCATGCACGAGAATAGAGAACTGGAATGGGGTGGCGTAAACGGCGTTGGCTAGTTCCGGCAAGTTCGCGATAGCACCTGCGGGACCTTGATAGAATCGGAACCGCCCAGTGTTGACAGTGTCCCGTTCGAATCCGACAACCATTGCGCCGTCGACATCGACGCCGCCGGCGCCGGCTTGATCGTTGAAAGCGAGAGTAGGAACTACAATGTGCGCTTCAGCAAACTGGAGGGAAAAATCGATAGGCTCACCACCCAAAGGGTAAGTATTCGGATCAGCCGCAACAATGACATCGAAGATCGCGACCATTAAATCGCCGGCCGGCTTAGGTTCAAATGCGTTCGCGTCGTAACGAAGAGTAACTACGATTGCCATTGATTAATCTCCGAATTTCTCGTCGAGGGCGTCGTCTGCCTTCGCGTCATTTTGGGCGAGGCTCGCTTCGAGCTTTTTGAATTCTTCGTCCGCCGCTTCTGGCGTAATGCGCCCCTCCGCGACGTCGGTCACGGTAGTGTACACACGTTGAATGAGATCGACAGCAGCGCTCGCGGTGTCGGCGGTTGCTTCCCCCGCGATGCGTCCGATGATGTCGAGGGCGCGGGTGAGAAGCCCGAACGCGAAGTCGTTATCTTTGAGCTTCTCAAGGATCATTGTTCTCCTTGGATAGCGTCAAGTGCCGTCTTGGCAGCGTTCGCCGCTTTCAGGGTGTCTGCCAACAGCATGAGCAGATCCCCTTCCGACGTTTTGCCTTTCTCAACGAGAGGTACCGCGGCGGCTGCTGCAGCGATAGCGGCGTAGGCAATAGCGAACGCTTTGACGACGTCTTGGCGTTTCTGCCGGTACGTCTTGAGCTGCGCTTCGGCGGTTTCCCGGGACGCTGCGCGGTCCACAATTTCGAGCTGGTGTTTCTCGTCCCACGAGACAAATGCGTCTCGTGCGGCGTTGGTGGCTACCAGCGACGTCGACAGAGTTTTATCGGCGCGCTTGGTGAAGTTTCCCCCGCAAGCGGCGAGAATCACAAGCACAAGCGCGAATGCCGTTTGCCGGCGCATGCGCTCACTCTATCATGTCCCGTCCGGGATCGGTATTACTGCTATTCCGGCTGTTTAGCGTCGCGCTCGCCTTCGAAGAACTTCCATAATACGTAGCCATCAAGCATCAGCGACCCAAGTCCTACAGCAGCAGTACCGAGGCGAACCCACGTGGGCAACGTCCGACGTGTAGCGAGGTATCCCATGAACGGCACGACAAGCGTGATCGCGAGAACCTCGCCAACGACGTGGATGCGTCGTTGGCGCCGGCTAATGATGATGCGCTGATCCGCAGGGATCATCGCCGCTACTCGCTACTTCTCTTCTTGGCCTCTTTTGCGGCGGCCTTGGCCACTTTCGCGGCTGCCTTCTCAGCTACCTTGGCTTCTTTCTCGGCAGCTTTTTTGGCCTTTTCTTCAGCCTTGGCTTTGGCTTTTTCCTCGGCCTTGACGACCTTTTCGTCTGGTGCCGGTTCAGCAGGTGCTGCCGGCAGCTCTGCAGGCTTTGTAGCCTCCGCAGGTGACTCTGCGGGCTTTGTGGCCTCCGCGGGCGGCTCTGCCGGCGACGATGACTCTGCAGACTCTGTGGGAGACTCAGGCGCTTCTACGCCTTCATCCACTTCGTCGTGACAGGCTTGGTAGGCGGCACCGAGGGCTTTCTGCGCGGCGGCAACGCCTGCGCGGTCCTTGTCGGTGCGGCAGGCGCGAATGCGTGCTTGGGCTGCCTTTACTTTGTCCCAGCTCGGCGCGGCGTGTAGATCACTCATCGTCATCCTCGTCTTTGTCGGTTGGCGCTGGCAGCGCAGGCGGTGGATTGTTTCGCGCAGCGAATGCAGCGGCGGTGCCTTGGATCGCTTTGCCGCCTACATAGATGCCAAGAAGCACCTCGGTGTAGTCCATCCACTCCTGCACAGTGATCTTGCCTACTGCAGCAAGCACTGTGGCGGCGATGACCAACAGTCCAGATGCGACGGCTTTCTCGCTGTTGAGGAAGCTTTTCAGGACGTTCATGCGCTGAGCGTAACACGATCCCGTACGGGATCAGGGGGGCGGAATTACCTCTGGGATTTCCATCAACTTCAAGTCGCCGGTCATCTGAACCCAGATCTTCTGATCCTCGAACAAGGGGTCAACGGCTCGTGCCTCGTCGACGTCCACGGCTCCCGGTTGATTTTCGAGCCAGGTAAGAAGTTTCCTCTTGAGTGCGTCCCACGCGGCATCGTCTGCGATCCCGTCGAGGTGTCGGTGCGGTTTGGTGTAGTGATTGAACAGTCTCATAACGGAAGCTCCACCCATTGCCAGTTGGCAATTAGGGTAACACCCGGGTTGCCCTGCAACAGCATCCCCTGCCCTGGCAGCAAGTCGTGACCCCACTCTTGGCCCCGTACCGGGTAAACAGCAGGGGTGAATGCCGGTGCTAGAAGCAGCCAAAACGGCGAACCCGAAGGAACAATGATGTTGTCGTGCCGCACCTCCGCGACTGCGGGCGCCCCGCCGCCGAGCAAGTTTTCGATGATGAACGGTGCGGGCGGCCCGAGAATCACGCCGGGTGGATCGTAGCGTCGAATACTCGCCGAGATGGCCATGTTAGAAATGAGATGAACAGAACGCATCCGCACACGGATGCCCGACAAGAGAGGGTTGAATAGCTGCAGGTGCGCAAAAAGTCCCGGAGCCCCGATAATGAAATCTTCCGCGCTGTACGCTTCGGCGTTGCGAACGTGCTTTGACCAGGTCAGGACGTCTCGTGCAAAAGGCATTACAGGGGGACTTCAGTCCACTGCCAATTGCAGATGAGAGTTGCGCCGCCAACGCCCTGCAGCAGCATACCCTGTCCGGGCAACAGGTCGTGCCCCCACTCTCGACCCTCGGGTGGATACACTGCCGGGCTGTTCGCGGGCGCGTTGACTTGCCAAAACAACGCGCCAGTTGCCGCTGCTAGTGTGTCACCCAGCATCAGCGCAACAGCGGACGGCCCGCCGCCGAGCAAGTTTTCGATGATGAACGGCGCGGGCGGCCCGGCAGTCGTTAGCGCCACGTCGTGACGCCTCACGCTTGCGACGTGGGCCAAGACGCTAATTGCGTGAACCGAGCGCAGCCGCACACGAACTGGCACCGGCGCGCCCAGAGGGTTGAAGATCTGAATGTGGGTTAAAAGTCCCGGAAGCCCGACAATAAAATTCTCAGAGCTATACGACTCAGCGTTCCGAAGGCTCTCCGACCAGCGATGCGTGTCTCGTTCGAAGGGCATCAGAGGTTGGTTTCAGTCCACTGGTAACCAAGGATGATGAAGCCGCCAGGAATACCACTGTGCATCAGCCCTTGGGTTGGTAACAGGTCGTGACCCCAATCAAGTTGGAGCACCGGGTAGTCTTTGCGTGTATTTCCGGTAGAGAGAATCAACCAAAATGGCGAGCCCGACGCCACGACGGGGTTGTCAAATCGGAACTCGACGATCGACGCCGGACCCCCTCCGAGAAGATTCTCCGGGCCACCAAACGGCGGACCAGTCGATGGCAAAGCCACGTCGTGCCGGCGGATGTTCTGGTTGATGGCAAGACCGCCGAACGCCATGGACTCGACGCACCGCAGTCGAATACGCTTCGGCACAGGGAGCCCGCCGGGGTTGAACATCTGTAGGAGCGGAATAGTCGCCGGCATGGCAACCACTAGGGCTTCGGCCGAAAATGCTTCGCCGTTGGCGACGGCCTCCGACCACTCGTCATCGGGCATGTGCGAAATCATGGCGTGAACTCCGTGATGACCACGAAACCGCTCGCGACCGGCGCCCAGATCCCGTCAATGATCCCGGTGTAGCTGAACGGGACTTGGAAGTAGTCCTGAGAGCCGAGTCGAACCGTGAAGCTCACCGTGGTCGCCGTCGCCCCGAGCTTCAAAAACAAACGCGCGTTGCTGTCGTTGTAGAACGTCGCGCCGAGTCGCGAAGCGTTGACGGCCAACAGCGTGACGTTGACCACCGACCCGGCCACACTGGTGACAACGCTCGTTGTCGCTGGCCGAGGTGTCGAGACGACGAACAGCGGGTTGGTTTCAACGCCCGTCTCGATGTCGCCCGAGTCAAATAGGACAACGCTATTTTGTTCGTAGCCCATGGTTTATTCGGACGCCTCTTTGGCTGCTTCGATGCGTGCTTCGGTATCGGCGTCGCAGAGTTTCTGGAGCGCCTGGACAGAGTCGGCCAGGTTGCGACCATGCTCGTCGGTTTTGCAGCAGACGAGGAGCGCCTCACCTTGCGGCTCCACGAGAAGAAGATCTCCATCGCCGACGTGCTCGTTGACGGCGTCGATCTGAAGCGTGCGAATCAGGGCTTGGGTCGGCATCAGGTAAGCTCCGTGACTTGGCAGTCACCACTGGCAACATTCCAGATGCCCGTGACGATGCCGGTGTAGGTCGGCCACTCGACTTCGTAAAAACTGCGCGGCATCATGCGCACAGTAAACGTCGCCAAGCTCGCACCTGCGCCGAGACGCAAGAAAATCAGACGCGACGGCGAATTATTGTAAAACGTCGCTCCGAGGCGCCCGGCATTGGCCGCCAGAAGCGTGACGGTCACAGCCGACGCCGGGACGACAGTCTGGACTCCGATGGCTGGCTGAACTTGACTGACGATAATCGGCGGCCCGGGACCACCTCCGATGGGGCGGGTAATGAGCCCCCAGTCGTCAGCATCCGGCGGATCGTTCCGAACTGAGGCATGAGTTACACGACCGCCGGCCATAATGCCAGCTTACCTCACGCCACCAACGAAGACGCTACACTTAGCTTCACGGATTCTGAAGAGTCGCAAGGGATCCCTTTCGCGAACAGATATTGTCCTGCACGAAGAGTGAGCTTCTGTGCATCCCCCACTGGAATCGTGAAGACGTACCCCGTCGGGGTCACCAAATTGAGACCCGGAATATTCAACTCCGCTGCGCTGAACGAAAGCACTGCGAGGGATCCCGGAGGTCCAATTGGTCGAACAACAACTCGACTTGCAGCGTTCGCGACGCCGGCCACCCGAATCGACTGACTCCCTAGAACGTTTAGTGATGGGAGGGTTCGGGTGTTGAAGGTTGTGTCAGGCCGAAAGGGCGTTGGGCAGGCGCCACCCCCGCGGCGGGTGCAGCGATCTGTTGCACTGGGTACGGCATGTATGCCGGCTGGGGCGCCACAACTGGTGCACCTAGTAATTGCTGCTGCGAATTACGTCGCGACAAGAAGATGAACACGCTAAATAGACCGAGGACAGTACAGAGCCCAAGCCCTACCGCCAATCCAGTCCACAAAGTGCTTTGTTCGCCGCGCTCTGCCATCTACACGTCGATGAAATCGCCTACCGCATCCTCGTACTCGTATTCGTAGTCATCGTCACCAGCCAAGGCCGCAGGACGAACTATAACGCGGTACCCGAAGAAGCTCGCAGTCAAAACCAGCAAACCGCCGCCAACCCACCATAGCCACTTCAGATTCTTCTCGCCTTCCGGCCCAGTTGGTGGCGCCAAAGGCTCCGCCGTTGCTTGCGCAGGTGCTGGCGTCCGCTGCGGCGCTGAGAAGTCTGGGTTTACACCAGCAGCGAGCGCAATTTTGGGTACCAACGTCGTCGCTTGCTTCGCCATAGCCACAAGCACCAACGGAGCGCCTTTGTCAATCTTGATGAGCTGATTGACCGCCGCGAACGTCTTCGGTCCCAGGATACCGTCCACCCCAAGCGGCTGTATCCGTGCGAGTGCCGGCAATTCCGCCGAACCAACACGAATGAGAGCATTGACTGCCCGCTGCAACGCCGCGAATATATTTCGCTGTGTTTGAGTGGTACCAACGCACCGAGTAGCCGATCGATCGCATGAGATAGGGAAGCCTGAAACCGGTGCCGCTGCCATGGTCCTACGCTATCGCAAATCCCATACGGGATCAAACGTTGCTAGGTTCCCCCCGTTTCGGTACGTTGGCTAGGTGAATCCCCTCGGTTGTGAACCAGGCCGCAAAGCGGGCGCAGCCGTTCCCGGCTGGTACCCCAGGATTCGACAACTAATTGAGGCCAACTTAAACGAATTCCCGGCAGGCATCGACATCCCATTTCTCGCCGCATGGATCGAGCGCGAGTCGGATGGCCGTTACGCGCTGCAATCTCGATTGGATGAAGTCGGCTACTTCCAACTTCACCCATCAGAGCTAGAAGACATGGTCGGCAAAGACAAAGTGCAGGCTGCGCTAGCCTCCGTCGAGTCAAGCCCTGAGATGTCGATGCGATGGGGCGCCGCACTTCTGCGTCACTACGATGAACGCATGGCGCCACTCGGAATCCGTCGCGGTAGTGAGGTCTACCACGGCCTGCTAAAAACATTCCACTGGTCTCCCCCCCGAGCCGTCCGATGGATTCGCCACGTCACCGACGCACTCGGGCATCCACCGGAGACCTACAACGAGTTTCTCCAGACTGCAGCGATGCTCAAGCAAGGCGGCGGCGATCTTCCGCCACTACCGTCATGCTCTGGTTGGCAACTTCTAAAGCGCCGCGACGCATTCGTAATCCCTGGTGTAGATGGGGCCATCATCGGACGGCTCGGGGGAGGGGGACTGTGGGCCGCCAATCAGGCCATCTACAATACGGCGATGGTGCAGCGTGAATTGTCAGGCGCGCTCGGCTCATTTGACATTGCATTCTCGTCCCCCATCGAGGACGGTATAGTCTTCTCTGGCTGGGGACGGCCGCGCTCGGAGCGAGGTGGTTGGCACCAAGGCATCGACATTGGGGCTCCTGTCGGAGCACCAGTGCACGTCGCAGCCGATGGTGAGGTCACGCAAGTTCGAGAAGCAACGTTCGCTCACCGCTACATCACAGTGAAGCATCCGGGTGGTTGGACAAGTCGCTATATGCACCTCGGCGATCGATTCGTCAAAGTCGGCGACCTCGTCAACCGGGGCAAGGTGATCGCAGAAGTCGGCCGTACGTCGACGCCGCACGTGCACTTCGATCTTCATCTGCGCACGGATTTGTTGCCGGAGTACGCTGCACGCTTCGGCGTTCCAAAGACTGGGTGGGGAGTCAAGCGCTCGATCGGTACCGCTGTTCCTTCGGAGCCGCTGATTCCCGTCGCCGGCTACTCGAAGCGCACAATCGATGACGCGAAGAAGCAAGGAATCCCGCTCTTCACGCCGAAGCGCTTCCCGTGGGAAAAGGCGTTCGCTGGCTTCGGTGTTGTCGCTTTGCTCGCAGCGCTCGGAGTAGGCGCGTACCGGCACTGACGCGAATGCCGTCTCCCTGGTCTTCCGCCTCGTGCGAAGGCGCTAGATGCTGGCAGGTAGTGTTTGGTTAGCGATGACGCCAGCAATGAAGCCGCCGGCCGCTGCACCGAGTCCAGCGCCTACTGCGGCCCAGCCGCGTCCGCGTGACGCCAACATGAACGCCGCAAGGCCGCCGACTAGCGCTGCACCGCCGAGCGAGATGGCGCCCTGAATTTCATCTCGGTTGCCGGTCGTGATTCCGAGCGCACCGTTGTACACCGTTGGATACGTGATGGCGGTAGCACCCAAGTGGTCCGCCATGGCCGCATATTGTGTAGTGATCATGTTGCCAGGGTAGCATCCGCGGTTGTTCGGAAGATACCCATCAATCCGCCAACGCATAGTCCCGCAGACGGCGCATTGGTGTTTGGCTGCGCTGCGGTTAGCTTCTCTTCCGTGTACCCAAACATTGCCGCAAGCTTGACACTTGTGGAAATGTCTCACGGCGCCGGTACGCTTTTCGCTTCAATCAACGCACGCTGTGTTGGCTTCCAGCGAGTGAACAACGCCATTCCGGCCGTGGTTCCTAGAGCAGAGAGCACCGCGATGGGAATAGCCTTTTTAGGATCGGGGCTAAGCATGCCCTCGCTGATTCCGACGACGCTCGCAGTTACCAAGTTCGCCGCTGTGCTGACTTGTTTACGGCGAACTGTCGCCAACAGCCCGTTTGCCAGCCCAGCACCAACTCCAAAAACAATGGGGTGTTGAGCTGCTGCTTGAAGCGCTTGAAGAGTGGATCGGGTGTCACCGAGCGGTTTCGCACGGCGGCTGCGGAAATACAACGCAGTACCACCGACACCGACAAGCAACAGAATCCAAGGGAGTTTAGACATCAACGCCGCCTTCGCAGCTGCCGCAAGTCTTTTTTGATTTCACCGAGCACCTTAGTCTGGTTTTTGTCGACACCAATTTGCTCAATTTGGCTCTCGCGAATAGTCTTTTGTTCCTTCTCAACGCCTTCGAGACGCTTCTCGATCTTAGGGTGCTCGCCGCGGGTTTCGTGTTGGTCGACGCTACTCTTCACTTGCTTACCGACTTCTTCTTTGGTCGGTCTTGCTTTGAGTCCATCGCGCACCGCCAAGTAGAAACCACCAACAGCAAGAACAATAGCGATCACCCACGCGAGAACCATCCGCGTCCACCCGCCCCTATCGAGACCAAGGAACCCTCCACCGCCACCACCACCATTGCCGAACCCTGTGAGCGCGCGTTCTGCGATCTTGTGCGCAACGAGATCGATGAGCTGATCGCCTTGCGCCATTGTTCCTACGTCGGCTAGCTGCGTCGTGAACGCGCTCGACACACGGCCCGTGTCAGTGTCGGGTAGCGGACTATCCGGCACTCCACTAGACGTGGCAACACCTTCAGCGGGCGTACCGCGCCCGTTGCCGTTCCCCACAAGCTTAGGGAACGGCACAGGCGTTTTCGGAGGATCCGCCATTCACTACTCGGCGGAGATCAGACTCGACGTGGGCAGGCGCCCTTTTTGGCACCCTTCCAGGTGTAGCCCTTCTTGAGTCGACCTTTGCCCGGACCGCTCTTCTTGAGGCCCTTGCAGGTGACTTTCTTGGCGCCGGCTTTCTTGCGGCGCTTGGCGCCGGAGGACATGCCAGCGGCCATGCACTTGCCGTACGCTGAAGCGCTGCTGGTCGTCTTGTGGCACGATTTCGCGAACCGGCCAAACATACGGTTGCGGGCGGTGATCTTGCGCTTCTTCCTTCGTCTCGCCATGATTCGTTTCTATCCTTTTTTTGGTACCAACGGTTTGCGTGCTCCAAGCCCTCGGCCGCAGCAACTGTTACCGCTTTTTTTGACTTGCAGGCGTAGTTTTCGTTTTGCGTCGGTGCTGACGGGCTTCCGTCTCGTGCTTGTAGGGAATTTAGGGCGCCGCGGTGGAAGAGCTAACAACTTGCGCGCCATTAAGGCACCTTAGCACACTAATCTTGTGCCTTTGCGCGCGTATAGAGCGTCAAACCGCCGAATACTAACAGAGTAGCAAGTCCTGCGAAGAGGAAAAACTTCCCGAGACCGCCAGTATCGGTAGGCTCCGGGTCACGCGGTGGAAATGTTTCCGCCCCAGCGTTGTTGCATGCGTCAATCGCGGCAGGAGACCCGTCAGACTTTTCGACACACGCTTTGACGAAGGCCGCCCGATCGCTATCGCGCTCCGCTTCTTTCGCCAAAATCTCGGCGTGGATTTGGCGAACATCGGCGTCACTGAAGAGCTTCCGAAATTGGATGATGACGAAGCCAGCTGCAGCACCAAGAGCCAACGTGAAAATAATGCGACCAGCCCACGGGATAATTAGCGCAGGTAGACCTGCCAGTCCTGCAGTCTGTATTGGCGTGGAAGCGCCTGCGACGCGCGTTTGCTTGCCCCACACTTTCATCTTTGAGAAATCGGGGTAGCGCGCGCCTTTTACGCACGGAATCTTGTAAGCCATCCGAAAGACGCCGGGTGCTGGCTGCCCAACTTGGACTACCTCCGCGAACAGCGTCGGAAAAGGCGGTACCGCAACATTTTCCGCTCCCGACTTAATGAGCCGGATGCGCATCGTTGCCTGCGCACCGAGAAGCGAAATCGCTGCACGGTTGTAGCGATCGATCTCGCTACACGTTGCCGCCCGCATTTTGATGAGGTCGTCGATGTCCGAGCCCCACTTTTGAAGTAGCCGCTCCCGCCGGTCTGACCAGTCTCCCCACACCTGCAAAAATGCTTTCGCTGCTGCGTCACTTTCCCGCGGGTCTGGGATCATCGTTGGCGCTTCGGCACCAAGAGGACGTGGGCTCGGGCTCGGGTGAATCATCAGCATGGCTACATCCTACCCTAGCTCGCCGCTATCAAAAAGCGCCTCAGAAACGTGCGCTTGTACAGTGGCAGCCACAGTCGCTCCTGTCGCTGCGTAGAGCGGTTGGTGCGGCGGCAGAATGACAGAAACAGGTGATTGACTCAAAAAAGAGAAGGCGCCGGGATTGAACACAACAGGCACCAGCTGAAATGGGATAGTCATATCGTTCGCAGCTGATCCAATCACAATACTGGGATCTCCAAGTACGAGCACGCGCCGCCAATGTTGATTAGCGGGCGCGATGCGCACCGGCGTAAATTGTTCGATGAGTGTGATGGTCTTCGTCTGAGATTCCTGTCGAAACCTCGCTACCGGTGGCTGCGCGTAAATGTCGGAGACGGAAACAGCGAGCAACGCGCCTGCAGAGCCAGGATCTACTGTGGCGTAGATAGCTTGCCGAGGCGCAGCCACAAACGTAATTGGTCCGTTCGCTTCGTCGAATCGAAACGCTCCTGCTGGGAAAGGCCCAAACGGATTCAGCTCTTCGGCAGACTGCGCGATGCGCACGTTGGTTGCCAGCGCGCCGGGCATGATGTGCACACGGCGAGGAAGCTCCGCCGCAGGAACGATGCGAATCGCTGCGTTCGTGCCTGTACCGGGCATCGTATACGAGCGAAAGGTCGTCTTGTAGGGTTGACGATCTCCAGCGTAGGGAACAAGCGCAGACACGCTCACCGACAATGTGGTGGGAGTAGCAGGAGGACCGAGCGCGTTGGTTGCTGCGAAGAGCGCTTGGCCGGGCGCAAGAGCGAATACCGTACCGCCGAAGTCCGCGATGACCTGCGCTGCGCCACCGACGATGGCCGCCGCCGGCGCCGCGTTGTCGAGTTCATTCGTGCTGCTCGTTACAAAAATACGCGTCGCCGGCGCCGTTGTGCGCGGAACCAGCAGCACACGCTGCGGGTATGGCGCTGCACCGGCAACGCGTACAGCGCGAGTGCCCAGCAGAGGCATCGTAATAGTGCGGAACGACGTGAAATTCATTCTGCGCCATCCGGTCCGGGAATCCCTGTGGCCCCACGAGGGTCGCCAGGAGCCAACTCTTGTGCCGAGACGCTCAGAAAGAAGGGCGCACCAATGCCGGGATCGATCGCTGCGTAGAGCGGCTGTCGAGGCGCTAAGATGAACACACGCACTCCGCCGCGGTAGCCGTACGCACCGCCCGGCGACGCAAATGCCGGATTTGGCGGCAGCGCGAGGTTGTTGGCGGATGACGTCAGGCGAATGAACACGTCCGGGAACATTGTGATCGAAACAGTTTCAGACGTTAGGACTACGCGCTGCGCGTGCGGCGTCGCCGCAGCAATGCGAATTGCTTGAGTCCCCACAATTGGCAGCGTGTGGGTCCGGTAGGTGACCCGACTATCTTTGCCCACTTCCTCTGTCCCGTATGGGATCAGCGCTGAGATCGAGATAGCGAGCCCGACTGGGGCGGTACCGCCAGGGAGATTCGCTGCAGCATAGAGGGCCTGACCGGGCGCTACCGTGAACTGACGGAAGATAGAGATAGCCCATGCCGGCGTCGGATCGGGAATGGTCAGCTCATTCGGGCTGTACGCGATCAGCGGCGTCCCAGGAAAGGGGGGCATGGCCGCCCCGCGAAAAACCGCTTCAAGCCGCACCCGCTGTGAGTACGGAGCGGCGCCAACAATACGGATTGCTTCAGTACCCTGCGCAGGAAGATCGCGCGTTAGGAAGGCGGTTGGGCGCATCGCCTGCGCGCCTTTTCTAACGAGTCTCGCTCGCAGGATCGAGCTGGATCAGGTAGCCGCGATACGAAATCTCAGCGCGGAGGCGGTTACCGGGGGCAGCCGGCAGGAGATTGTCGACAGAGACAGTGAAGCCCTCCGCACGATCGATCGTGTACGGAACCCGCCAGAACCAATTGCCGGTGTTGTCATCGATCAAGGTCGCGACAAGCTGCGCGTTCTTGGTGATGAGTTGGTTTTTGGTGAGGTCATTGATCCGGACACGCCAGAACTTGTCGATACCAGGTGCCGGCTCCGCAATGGGATCAGTGGTCCCGTCGTTGAGCTGGGACGCGGCAAGCTTCATTCCCCAGATTTCAAACGGCAATTCCGTCGAATGCAGAAAGCTCGCCTCGGGAAACTCGACGCCTTGCGCAGCATTCGCCAAGATCAACTCACCGGGCATCGTGTAAGGAACACGGAACTTGATCCGCTTCCCGGCGTAATGCGTCGGCAGAATGTAGGGATACTGGTTCATCAGCGGGCTCCGCAGGGATTCGAAAAAGGGGGGCGGAGAGCAACAGCCCTCCGCCCCTTGCGACTAGTTGGCGAAGCGCCGTCTAGATGACGGTACGCTTGATGAGCCCCCACTTGTAGAGCTTGACGTCGAGGAAGGTCAGATCGGCGCCGCCGTCCGACGCCGGCTGCACGATCGGAAGCGCGGCTTCCGGCTGGAGAACGCCCTGGTAGGACAGGTTCTCCCTCTCGTGCACGGGAAGGACCAGTGCAACACGGTCACGCGGGGACGGGATGCCGTTGTTGGTCTGCTCGCGAGCGGCGTTGGTCGTCACGAGGTTCATACCACCACCCTGCGGGTAGTCCTGAATGACGCCCTGCGAATACTGCTTGTCGTTGTAGCGGTACTCGAAGAAGAGCACGCGATCGATGTCGAAGAACGTGCGCTGGTTGACCGGATCGGACAGTGCGCCCGTGCCATCGGCGAGAACCGGCTGCGGCTGGTTCGTCTGTGGGCGCATGGCGCGGACGAACTTGAAGCCCCAACCATAGACGAGCACTTCCCAGTCCTTGGGAAGACCACTTTCCCCGTTGCGAGGAACGTTGGTGTCGACGCGCGTCTGGATGCGAGTGCCGCCCGGGATGGGCTGCGACCGGCCATTCGAGAACACGATGACTTGGTTGTTCTGGGTGTTGTTGAGCTGGACAGTGCCGTACAACTTGTCGTCGATCCAGTCCGACAGCGCGATGGTGGTGCCATCTTCCAACGTGATGGTGGTGGTACCGGGTGCTACACCTACATAACCCATGAGTTTTCTCCTCTGTTGCTTTCGTTGTTGGGGCGGTTAGGCACCCAGCCTGTTTCCGTCTCTTCGTCCGCCTCATACAAGGCGGTCAAAATTAGTTCAGCCCATGATGGTCGCGCCGTAGTGGCGACCGATTCCGCCGACGCCGCCTTGCGAGCCGACGATGGTGGCGGGCGGTTGATTGCCCTGGAAGGTTGGAAGCGCGCCGCCAAGAGATCGTATGACCTCGGGGGAGACGATGCCCAAACCACCGGCGAGTCCCCGGGGCTCTGCACTCACGGCACCGAAGCTCGGGACCTGCTCTGCAGTGACAGCGCCAAGTTGACGATGCTCTGTCGTCACCATGCCAAAGCCGCCAGCTTTGGCCGCTGCCTTGGCTGCTTCGAGCTGTTGTTTGCAGGGCACCGTCTTCGCGACGAAAGTGACCTCGGCGCCTTTGAGATCCTTGATCTGCGCTTTGCAGGAGAACAAGCACTCGGCGTAGCGGAGCCCGTTGCTCATGAGTGCCGTGATGACTCCTGCGAAGCCGGCAGCGCGTGTGCGCTTTGACATCATCAGCCCAACGCCGGTGGCAACACCGACACCCAGACCGATCAACTCAGCATGCTTGTCCATGCCGGTCATGGCTCGTACACCAATTGCTGCGCCAGTGCCTGTCGCACCCGAAGCCACGACGCCCCACAGTGGATTGACATCGCCGGAACGAGCCTGCGCGAAACCCATCAGTCCTTTATTGCGAGCCATCTAAGATCCTCCGTTTAGCGTTTTCGCCGTCGTTTTCGCTTCGCCGGGCAACGAGTAGTGCCCTTCATGAACTGCCAACCTGTGGCGCCCTTGCCGGTTTTGCACAATTTCACTTCGCAACCGGTTCGCTTATTGCGAACCATCTTGCACTTGAGGTCGCGACTGCCCTCGATGGTGTGAACCTGCGGCATCTCACCGGATCGCGCGCCCTAAGAAGAAGCCCCCCAGCACACCGAGCGCGACACCGCCGGCAGCCCACAAATACTTTGTCTTGTCAGCAGCGGCCATCGCGCCGAGACCCATGAGCGGCATGTTCTGCGTTGTCACGATCCCGAGGCTGCCGTCCATGCGAACCGGGGCGTACTGAGACGCCATCGGGCGAATCGCTTGAATGAACGGATCGATCTCATGACGCGCGAACGCGACAGGATTTGTTGCACGCACACCAAACGGCTGAATGATCCCAGATCGGATCACATCATCAGGCCGAATGGTCATTGTGGGATGCAACATGTACTTGGTGTCTCACGTAACTTACGGGAAGTCAACTCAACCGCCTGTAATCACTAGCGTTTTGATATAAAATGCTTTGTTCTGTTGCGTTCTATTTCGAAACGACGTCGGATCCCGCCGGTGAAACGATTGACTTTGAATGTAAATGCTGTGAAATGAGGTATGGCGAAAGCAAAACGAACACGCACTCGGGCCGGCAGTAGTGGACGTACGACGCCAGTCGCCAACGATGGTCACCGCATCATCCAAACGCGCGTCCCAGTAGAACTGTACCAACGGATCCGAACTGCTGCGAAAGAGGAAACGATCAGCATGGCCGCCTATGTTCGCCGCACGCTAAAAAACACTGTTCCTGGCGGTTAGCAATGGTGTCGGACGGCTCGGGGGGAGGGGAGCGCGCCTGTCGTATATGCGCTATTGGCGCGGCCCGCGGTTGGCGCACTCTCTGCTGGCTGTGCATCGCCGGCTACGTTGTGCGAGGTTACGGAGTCGTGTTGGCGTTCCCTCTGCGTATCTTTGCGCCCCGACTTTATCGACGATGCAACGCTTATGGCGAACGACTCGCGAAGGCCCTCTATCCCGAGCCGTCCGACACCAGCGCAGACGATGACCAAGACTCGTAAGGACGTCGCTGACTACATGCTCGTGCATGGGTACAAGATGCTCGTGGCTTCCAGTGAGGAAGCGTCCAACTCTGTTTGGGTCACGGAAGACGACGCACCAAATGGAGAAGGTTACTACGAGCGGCAGATTGTCCCGCTTCGACATCGCTTCGCGATCGACGGCAGAATCGCGCTACTCGATTTCGAATGGGACAACACCAAGTACCGCATTCGATCGAGCCAGCAAAAAACTGCAGCGGAGAACGAAGCCTACATCGTCGCTGTGTTCTTCACGCTGCTCGAATGGATCGAGTTAGGGCTTACGGACTGGGCCGGAGCCTTCGGGGGATTTTCACGTACCGCGGCAGCGGTCGATGAGTGGTGGCGCGTGCTTCGTGCACCACCCGACGCATCCCGCGCCGAAATCGAAGCGGCATATAAGCGCCAGGTTGGGAAAGCTCACCCCGACCACGGCGGAACTCATGAGGCATTTTTACGGGTGCGCGCTGCATACGAAGAGGGGCTCAGTCTTTTAACTTAGTCAACTTGCAGAACACTGCGTCTATTACTTTGCGACGTGTGGCGAATGGCACGGTTCGGCCGCTACCATCGGCACGGAACACTCGCGTGATTTTTTGTGCAAGGCTGTGGTTGATTTCGTCGATGTGGAGATAGATGGGCGTGGTCTCGCCATGCACTGCGATTCTTCCAATGCGGCCGGCGATTTTGACTTTGTACGTTTCGCCGTGTTTGGACTTCACGACTTGAAGATTGAGGGTTTTTGGGATTTTACAGCTTTGGCGCGGCATCAACCCCCGCGTTTCGTCGTGAACCGCCGCGTGACGTAGCCGCGCTTTTTGTAGGTAGATGGCAACCGTGCGGCGCCGACATCACCAGCGCACACTGACCACACTGCGACGCGGTCGCCGCGATCCGGCAGAGCCAAATCCATCGCGCTCTCGAAGCTCCGCCCGGCGTGTGAATCGTATGGGTCGTTGTTGACCACTAGAACTGTGAAGCGCTTTTCACCGCGCTTGCATCGCACTCGTCGAGCCATCTATTTTCTCTTTCCGAAACCTTGCGCTACCGCAATGACCGGCACGATGACAGGAAAGACGCCGCCAAAGAAACCCCACACCAGCGCCCATCCAATCGACTGGTTTCGTTTGTACCCGTGATAGGCACTGACCCCCATTGATGCTGTTGATAGCAGCGCAAATGCGAGGTTGACTCCAGCGCTTACCCCGTTGGAGGCTGGCGCCGCATTTTCGAGTGCTAACCGTACAGTCGAAGGATCAACACCTTTTGCGAGCAAGATCTCCGCCAATATTCTTTGATCGGCAGGTTCTAGTACCGACATCGCGGACGTTACGTCGTTGACATCAGGGAAAAAAGAAGAGGCAAGCCTTTGCGCGATGGCTTCCAGGTCACTGCGCGAGGTACCGAACTGCGGGGAATGTGCGAGAGTGAGCATTGCTACCTCCGCGCTAGGAACACCAAGATGCCGAGCGCCGCTGTGATGCCGCCACCGACGATGAGCCACGTCTTGATGTTGGTCTTGGGCTTCGTCGTCGTTGTGGTGATCGGCGTCGGCATCGGCGTTATTGGCGTCAATGTCTGTGTTGGCTCAACCGGCGCAAGTGCGCGCACTGCAGTCGTCCCCGACTGCCTAATGATCTCTTCCCACGCACGTTGCCTGGCATCTGTTGTGCTGGTTTCGGGAGCTAACTGTTGATTCAAACTTTGTGCGAAGATCATCTGCTACTCCTATGCTGCGAAGTCTACTTGCTTCGCGCGCCGAGGCTGTTTATCGAAGTTGTCTGTGCCAAGTGTAGTGTCTAACGCGATCCATCGCGTGGGGTCCAGCTTTGGTGTGCCTACCATTGTATAGATGTGGTCCCACGAATCTCCAGTGTTGCTGGTGATGCGAAGCTTTGCCGGGAACCCATTCTCGATTGCCAGCGTTGACGTCAGAATCGAGTGATCGTCACAGTCTCCGCCGTGGAATTCCAGTGTTCGCTTCGCTGACTGGAACAAATCCACCGCTTCCACGCGGCCACCGGGGGTGAGCGCGTGGGGACCGATGTCGCCGGTATAGCGCACGTTTTTTGGGTTGGCGACCCAATCGAAGATGGCTTTCGCTTCGCACTCGTCGTCTCGCGCCGGGCAGCCTGCACCATTCACGGTGAGCGTCTGCTCAGCTATCTTCACAGCGCGGCGGCCGTGACCAGTGATCGCCAACGCCAACTTGCGGACATCGGCGTCTTTAGCTGATTTTGCGACCAAGTCTTGGATCAAGTGCACGCGCTCCTTGATGCCCATCTTGTGGTCGGTCCACACCTTGAGAGTTTTCCCGTTGGCATTGTGGACTTCCGTCAGCGCCAGACCCAAGTTGGAGTCACCAAGCGCTAGCTTGTCCTGACCCGACCGCCGGTTGATCGTCATTGCGCCGCCGGTGAGCAACGTGCCGCCACCAAAAATCAGCGCGTTACGAAACGCCACCGAGGACATCCGCTTGCGGAAGAGAAATCCCCCTAAGAAGGCTAGGCCACCCACGGCGAAGAGAACGCCTTCTGCCTTCGAAATAGCCACGTTGGCTCAAGGTACCACACTCAGTCCCGGACGGGATCTTGCGGTCTCGTGGCCCTACGCTGTAGTGTAGGTCTATGGCTTGCTGCGACGACTGCGGAGAACTCGGGGTAACTCCGCAAGACGTCGTGCGGCAGTGCGAATCACAGCTGCACATTCCGCCTGAGCTTTGTCAGCAGTTGTTTCAAGTTGCTGGCGGCGACATTGGAATCTACTACATCCTCATTCGCGCAGCGCTCATCAAAGGCGGTACTGCTGCGTGCACCACTGCGTTGGCGGATGTTGGTGTCCCCATTGTGGTGGGGGCTCCAGCATGCAAGTGGGCCGTCGAAAAACTGGTAAAGGCGTGGCTAGAGACGCTGCCAAAAATGGGGGCGCCAACGTTCTACTCGCTCTATGCGAAAGGTGTTGAGGGCATTCACTGGCGCCGTTGCGACAGTCCTTCCAACCTAATGCCGGGCGAACACTTCAGGCAAGCCAGTGGTGGTCTTCCCAACCGTTGCTTATTGAATATCGCCATCCTGCAAAAAGAAGGCATTCCACTCTCCATCGTCTACATCCCATGCGAATGGCTCCGCGCAGGTGGTGCAACGAAGTCGATCTGTCGAGACCGTGATGGCGCTGTCCGCGAGAGCGGCATTCGATCACCTCTTTACGCCGCAGGCTTCTACGGCAAGCGCCTCAGCGATGCGTGGCCAGATCAGTTTGAACAGGAGCCGTGGGATTCTCCGCGCGAGCGTATTCGTGCGATGTTGCCGACGTTTGCCCCTGCCACCGATATATTTTTGTTCGAGTACCCCGCCGGGTCCATGGCAATCTTTGATCCCAACATTGAGCAGTATCGAATCCTCAAAGCGACGACAGGAAATAGCTGATGATCTTCCACGCATCTACTTCTCTCGGAGCAGCCAGTAATGCAGTGAAGAATCTGCAAACTACGCTGCTCATCGTTCGAGACGGCACGGGGAACAACAAATACGATCCGATGCCGTCGGGTAAAGCTCCTGATGGCGTTGTCTATCGTGAGACTGTTCAAGCTCTAGTGATAATGGCTTTAGCTGTCATCAAGGAGTTTCCTGTGGTGAACCTTGTAGGGAGCATTCCGGTACTTGGTACCGTACTGGACAAGGTAGGGGACATCGCCGGCAGTGACAACGCGAGTCGAATCGCTTGGGCTGCTGCTGAAATGACTGGAAAACAGGATGAAATCATCCGCCTCGTCAAAGACATCGCCGCACCACTGGACATCAAATTCCTCGACGTCATCACTCGGATACGGAGAGGTGAAGGCGCTCCCACTACCTCTACGATGACTGCTCGGGAACGCGTTCAAGCGATGTTGCCGGCGTTTATAGCGCCGACTCTCATTTTTACGCCGGAGTCAGCGATTAAGTATCCGTCGGGCGCTGTTGCAGTCCGTGACCCCAGCAAAGGGGTCTACCGCATCTTGATTCCGTCCTAGATCATCGTCTGCGTGAATCTGTTGGACGCGATCACGTCGCTGAGCGGGCCGGGTCCGGTATAAAAATCGCCAGCCAGGTCGACGCGTGGAGCGCTCCAGTAGACGAGGCGCCCCAGCCCGGCGTCGGCGGCGCGCATGCGGTAGACGTTGACGCCGCTCGCGCCGGCAAAGTTAAAGTCCGTGACCTGGTTCCAGAAAATCGCGTCGACTTGATTCGACCATGTCCCGTCGGGGGCCGTGTCGCCCCACGGCAATGCGCATTGGCCTAGTTTCAAATAGGCGTGATCATCGCCGTCGAGCGTGTAGGTGGTTCCAACGGAGCCGCCGTCGCCGGCAACCTGCATGATGGCTTTCACCCAAGAGAGGACCCCTTTGACACCGGTGACACCGCCATCAATGTC
>SDBT01003045.1_pt1 | contig 29106 bp, 22 predicted proteins | sample 2277101 | NCBI WGS metagenome assembly SDBT01 (sample SAMN10404973, study PRJNA504765) | marine sediment metagenome | isolation source: marine sediment core GS10_PC15, 103 cmbsf | place: Arctic Ocean: Southern Knipovich Ridge | collected 2010
GTCCTGGTGAATCTCGGGGGTATTCCCATCCTGATCTGCTTCTCATCGTGGTGATCATCCTGTCTGCCATCCTTACCCTGTTGATCGCCATTACGCTTCAGGGTGTAATAGGAAAATATGCCCTCCCTTTCCTCTCCATCCCCTTCCTGCTGTCCATCTGGATCATGACCCTGGCCACAAGGGATTTTACAGCCCTGGGAATCAGCGAACGGGGGATATATACATTCAACGACCTTTACACCATCGGAGGAGGTACCCTGGTAAGGCTCTATGAATGGTGGTATCAGATTCAAATACCCAGGTCGGTCAGGATCTATTTTATCTCCCTGGGGGCCATACTTTTCCAGTACAATGTGCTCTCGGGAATCCTCCTTGCCACAGGTCTGTTCCTGTATTCAAGGATCTCATTCTCCCTGTCGCTGATAGGTTTCTATACAGCCTATCTTTTCTATCATGTTATCGGGGCCAATATTTCAGAATTAAGCTATAGCTATATTGGATTCAACTATATCCTTACATCTATAGCCATTGGTGGATTTTTCATCATTCCTTCCAAACGCTCCTATCTCTGGGTAATCGTACTGATCCCTATCGTGGCAGTTATTACCATCAGTCTTTCCAAGATATTCCTGGTCTTTAAACTATCCATTTACTCACTGCCCTTCAACCTTGTGGTGCTGCTGTTCATATATGCATTGAAATTCAGGCTAAAACCCTCCTCCACACTTTCCGAGGTCCTCATTCAGCAAAATACACCCGAAAAGAATCTCTATTCATTTCACAACGAAGTGGTGCGCTTCCAGCACCACGAAAAAGTGGCTGTCAGGCTCCCGTTTTTGGGTATCTGGACGGTCTCACAGGCCCGGGACGGAGAATATACCCATAAAAACGAATTCCGTCATGCCTGGGATTTTGTAATTACCGACACTGAAAACAAACAATTTATGGGTAGTGGCGACCTGCTGACGGATTACCACTGTTACGATAAAATGGTTCTGGCACCGGCCAACGGTACCATAGAATTCATTGCGGATCATATCGCCGACAATGTAGTTGGAGAGGTTAATCTGAAAGAAAACTGGGGCAACACAGTGATCATCAAACACGACGATAACCTCTACTCCTCCATGAATCATCTGAAAGAAGGTTCCATTGAAGTCAGGGAGGGAGATACCGTTAAATTGGGTGACCGCGTTGGCAGGTGTGGCAATTCGGGACGTTCACCCTATCCCCACCTGCATTTTCAAATCCAGGAAACACCCTATATCGGATCTGTCACGCTCGAATATCCCATCAGCTATTATATCCGAAACATGCATAACAGCCTCAGTCTGCAATCATTTATGTACCCTCAACTCAACGACCAGGTATCCAATATTGAGCAAAATGACTTGCTGCATAATGCATTCCATTTCATTCCGGGAAAAAGATACCATTTTGACGTAGTCAGGAACATGGAAAAGGCCGAATCGTTCTGGGAAGTGAATACAGATCCTTATAATAATTCCTACATCCATTGCCATCAGTCAGGGGCAATGGCATATTTTAAAAACGATGGGAACCTGATGTTTTTCACACATTTCAGCGGTGACAAGAGATCCCTGCTATACTATTTCTTCCTGGCTGCATTCCAGGTGCAGCAGGGTTTTTACCAGGGTCTGACCATCTCAGACAGGTATCCACTGAACCTGATCTTTAACCAACCCCTCCTTGGATTACAGGACATCGTCGCACCATTCTGGAAATTCCTGCGATCAGAATATGAATTCCATTACGACTGGATCGACAGCGATATGTCGCCTTCGGAGATCAGGTTGGTCTCTTCTGCCAGGAATATTTTCTCAGGCAGAATCATAAAGCAGTTCGATTTTATCATACATATCAATGAAAAAGGATTAAGCAGGTTCGAGGTGAGATCCGCAGACTTACAAATTGATGCCACATGCACAGACTAACAATTATCACATTGCTGTTTTTTGGCCTGGCACCCTGTTTACAGTCCCAGGATTATACGGGTTTTACCCGGATAAATACCGAGATATACCGGCTTTACATGGCACAGGAATGGGACAGCCTTATTCCGGCAGGTAAGGCAGGCTTAAAACAGGATATTGATTATTACTACCTGAGAATGAGGTTGGGAATCGCTTACTATGAAAAGGAAAATTACAGAAAAGCCGCCAACCATTTTACAACCGCACTTGAACTGAACCAGGATGATCCTCTGGCCCTTGAATACCTCTACTTTTCCAGGCTGTTTTCCGGCCAGCTGGAGCAATCCAGGTTGGTGAGGAAGAATTTCAGGGGAGAACTCTCCCGGAAAATACCCTCCCCGGAAAGCAAATTCATTGATGTTGTAGGAATAGAATATCTAAATAACCAGGGATTGAATGATGAGATCCTGAATAATCCTTCAGACTATTTTACAGGACTCCCGTCCGGGATGCAGTACATTACAAATAGCTTTTCAAATAGTGGATTGTCCTTAACACACTCCCTGGCTCCCGGAATATCATTGTTTCATGCTTTCACCAGCCTTACTAAGAAAAATATCTTCTATTACAATGACGGGAGTTATGAATTTCTCATGGAAGACCAGCAGGTAAAACAGCGTCAGTACTATTTTTCACCACGTTTCACAACCTTCTCAGGCTTTGTCTTTATACCGGTATTTCATCTGATCAATGTCAGATACCAGACACCCATTGAGACCAGCATGGGACCCGGGGGAACTTCGCGTATCATATTCGGAGAAGGAATGTATAATGATTATGTTGGAGGTCTTGGAATAAGGAAAGGGATCGGGTCTTTCGACCTTTACCTGGGCAATTTTTACGCTACACTTAACGATGCGGAACAGTTTCAGAACAGGGTTGGTTTAACCTGGTACCCCCTTGGAAATCTCAATTTGTACGCAGGGAGTTACCTCAGCAGTCAGTATGAACGTGCAAACGGAGAAGGTGTGGTCAGGCTCGTTCCGGAACTCCTGTTCGGTATAGGTGTATCAGGGAAGATCTGGATTGAACTGAACGCTTCAGCAGGTGATATGACAAACTATACGGAGAGAAATGGGTATATAATCTACAACAGCTATTCAAATATAATTGAGAAAAAACTCCTGCTTTCGCTTACCATTCCTGTATCTGAAAAGGGATCACTTCTGTATTTCGGAGGAAGGTGGACTGCCGACCGCAGTGAATTCGTTCCCAATGATCAAGCCCTCGACAATATCACCAATTCGATCAGTTACAATACTTTATCAATATACGGAGGATTATCATGGAGATTTTAAATAAACGCAGGCTGATATTGTCATTCAGCCTTATAATGACCATAGCCGTTTCTATGAAAGGCCAGGATTTTAATAAGATAAAAGATGCTTTTCAGCAAAGCTATATTCAGGAAGCAACCGGAGAATTCATGTCTGCCATAAATTCCCTGAAAGGGGTTTATGACGAAAAATCCTATGAACTCAACCTGCGTTTGGGCTGGCTTACTTATGGGTCCGGAAACTTTACCGAAGCTATCGCCTATTATAACCGGGCCATATCTTTGATGCCCTATGCCATTGAACCCAGGTTTGGAATAGTCTTTCCGGGCGCGGCTGTGGGGAACTGGACCATGGTTATCAATCAATATAAGAAGATCCTTGAGATCAGTCCGAACAACTCCATAGCCATGCACCGGCTGGGTCTGATTTACTATGGTAAACAAGATTACGAATCTGCCAGAAGATACTTTGAAAAGGTTGTGAACCTCTATCCCTTCGATTATGATGCCCTTTCCATGCTGGGATGGACCTATGTCAAATTAAACAAGCTTCGTGAATCCAGGGTGCTTTTTCAGAAAGCACTTTTGCATACACCTGGGGGAACCTCTGCCACCGAAGGATTGGATCTGATGAAACATCCATAAACTTTTAAACGAATGAAATCATCAATTGTAATTGTCGCGGTTCTGTTATCAGGCTTTGCTCTTTTTGCCCAGCCTGTTCTGGAAACAACCTATAGTTCTTCTGCCACTATCTGTGAGCTGGAGAATACAGGTGAGGTCTATTATTTGATGGATGTGCTCAATAAACAATGCCGTATCTACAACATGGAACACAGCCTGTATAAAACCATTGCACTGCCCACACCGGATGGATACTACCTTGAGAATGTGCAGTATGTCTCTGAAAACCTGTTCAATGATGACAACCTGATTGAACTTGTATACAGCTATTCAAAATATGTTCCAACCACCGAATCCTATTATTTTACATATGAGACAAAGCTTATCAATGAGAACGGTAACGTATTGCTTACTGTACCGGGAGCCGGTTTTACAAAGGTCATTGAGACTGCTTCCGGTGGAAAGAAATTTCTCGTTTACATCTATAATTATTCCGTCATTCCTTATATTACCAATACACAGGTTTATAGTCTGCCTGAAACAGCACTAAAATCAGAGCGCATCTCTTTGACCTCTTTTGAACCTGGTGATGCTTTTCCAAATCCGGCCAGCCAGGTTGTGAATGTACCCGTGCATCTTCCTCCGGGCGCTGCTTCCGGATTTCTGGAATTGTATGACTTAAACGGCAACATGGTACGCAGTTATCCTATTACCGGATCCACACATAACCTGGTATTTCCCACCCGGAATCTTGTTCCGGGAACTTATATTTACAATGTAATATCAGGAGATCTACGCTCCTCTTCAAAGAAAATAGTTGTTCAGGAGTGATCATCAGATGCACTGAATTCTCAAAATAGAGATCCCGGAATTTAGATTATGACCTGGAGACCTGGAAGCCCGTAGCAGAAACACTGAAATCTACGAACCGGGCCCTGGTATTGGGAGGATTTGACTGCAGGATTTTACGCACCTTAACGGCCGCTTCCACGGATTTGGCAAACATGAGCAGGTACCCTCCACCTCCGGCTCCCAGCAACTTGTACCCAAAAAGTAGATCATCCACCCCCTTTATAATGCCCTGGATAACGGGAGGATTTGTACCCTCATCCAAACGCTGGTTCAGTTCCCAACTGGTGGCCACCTTCTCTGCCAGACCTTCGTAATCGTTACCCAATATGGTATCGAAGGTCTCTTTTGCATGTACTTTCATCTCATGAAATATCTCCAGGTGCCCCGAGGAGTTAAGAAACATTGCCTTAACGATCTCTCCCAGGATATCCCGTGCAACCCTTGTAACCCCGGTATAATATAACAGCATCATATCCCGCGTTTCCCGGTTTGAAAAGAGCTGTTCGGGCAACCATTTGATACCGGGTTTTTGCAAAAGGCCTGCTTCGGTTTCAAGCAGCTTCACTCCATTGAAAATTCCTCCGAGCTGGTCCTGCCATCCACCCCCCGTGGTGAGCATCTGTTCTAGGATCAGGGTACGATAGGATACCTCGTGCTTGTCCCAGTTCAATCCGCAGAAATCACTCAATGTACCCAGTACAGTGGCAGCCAGGTTTGAACTGGTTCCCAGTCCCGAACCCTTGGGAATGGCAGCCAGCAGTGACAATTCAATACCGCAGCCAAACGCTTTGAGCTGGGAGGCAAGGTCGGGATAATCCTTCGCTGAGAACATCTTCCCGAATCCAGCCAGCACCAGGGCAGCCATGGGAATTGAGAATCCTCCACCCGGCTTATCGTACCTGTATAATTCGTCGTAACTGTTGATCTCAATTTTCTGACCCAGGTCGATGGAGCGCAAAACGATTTTTGACTCCTTCAGTGGACGTGCAAATACCTGAAGGGGAAGCTGACCGTTGAGCTCAACTGAGATGTTGACAACCTTGCCCCCCTCCATAATGCAATAAGGCGGGGTATCGGTCCAGCCCCCGGCCAGATCCAGCCTCACCGGGCTTCTCCCCCAGATGATCTGATCATCCAGTAAATTCCTTTGGGGTAATTGTGGATGGGATTTCAGGGTATCGATCATCTCTTCACGGAGGATCCCAAAAGCTTGCTTTTCGTGCCTGGCCGAGAGAACCTGGTTACCCAAAACCCTGGCTCGGAACATGCTGTCGTTGATCCTTTTTATCACCGATTCGCCCACTGATAATTCCATTGGCAGTTCCAGTCCTGAATGCCGGTAATCGGATGATGTACGTTCAAGGTCCAGGTAGTAGAATATGCTTTTGTGATGGTTGGTTGCCAGTGCAGGCAAAGCCAGTGCTTTCAGTATCTGCCTTTGATCATAGACCTTCTGCAGATCTGCCCTTTCAGACAACATTTTTGCTGAGATGCGCCTTGAATGCAACCACCGGGTGTCAGTTGATTCACCACCCAGCATAAAAGTTAGCACCATGGGGATTTCCTCCTTTTGAATTACAGGGAAAAGTGGCATTTCGAAGATGGAGGATCCAGGAGAAATGCCCGCCTGGTCCGGGGTAATTGAACGCTCATCAAACCATTGTATTAAGGGTTGCTCCATCCATTGAGCCTCTCCATCCATTGTGCTCCCGAAACCATCCCTAAATCCATAGGGCCGGATACAATATTGACCCGCGTCTACAGGTACCACGTCCAGGCAAAGGTTTTCCGGGATCTCAAGATCCCAGTCATTCTCAGGGACCCCTGTTATAACATGATGGTGATTAAGCTTCCAGGTTTCGGGAATAAAGCAGTTCTCTATCCAGATGTGGTGGTTTTCATTGGTGAACCTGACTTTAACCTGAGCATTTTGCTGAAATATGGAAGGATGGTGATCCGCTTCCCTTGTGAATTTCAGACGCTGATCGGTGACCCTGTTCTGGAGCTTCAGGGTCGAATCTATTAAATCATTGTTGCTTCCGAAATGGTAAAATTCTCCATCCTGAAGGGGGACAAGTTTCACCTCTATATTTTTCAGATCCGGATCATTGGACCCTGATTCGGTTCCGAAGGCAGTCAGCATGGTGCTGTACAGATCATAAAAATCAGGTAATCCACCGGCAAACGCTTCCCTGTCCTCATCCCAGCCCGACTTATCCATTAATTTCATGGTTGTCCCGGCATTCAGCAATACAATGCCCGAGTCCATCAGGTAGAAATAGTCGCGGGACATATCCCTCAACTCCTGCAGTGATGGCTTTTGCTTCACAAATGCCAGCTGGTCCGCCTGTTCCCTTCGACTAAAAAACACCCCGTGACGGGAAGCGATGATATCGTCAACCCAGATGCCAAAAAGCAGAACATCGGCTTCCGGAAGGTTCCTGAACCGATCGGTTGAAATAAACATCACATCCCCGCTGCCAATCAACGTGCAGTATCCTTCAGGTGCATTCTTCAATATCTTTTCATAATATGAAGACTGAAAATCGAGTAATTTCTGATCAAGGTGCTGGCCTTTAGACCATCGAAATACCGGCATGGGCAACAGGGATTTCCCGTAGGGAGCGTAAGCCGGTAACCGGCGGCTTTCACCTCCGGAATGAATCACCATTCGCTTTTGAGATGACAGCCAGGTGCTGAAATTACCTTCAAAACCGGATGTTGCATATGCTGCAGCCAGGATATTGGCGGTACCACCCCCGGAACCTACCTTCTTTTCAATGGGATCAGAACCACAAAACCACTCACCAGGATCTTTATTTTCAATTGAATGGAAAGAGGTGATCATCCCGGGGGGCAGACTGATAAGTCTCTGTATGCTCATTTCCGGTATTTAGCTGAATCCTATTTCATGATGGGTGTCAGCACGATTTTCCTGTAACTCACCTTTCCATGATCACCCTGCAGGTAGATAGGACCCGGACTGAACTCATCTGAAGTCATGGCACCTCCGGTCACACCTTTCACAGGTTGATTCTTGATCAGTGTTTTCCCGTTCAGGATAACTGTCAGGTGCCTCTGGTACAGTGTAATGTCCAGTTCCTGCCACTCCCCGGCCGGCTTTTCGGCAGCCACCAGGGGAGTAATCCTGCTGTATAAAGCGCCCATATTATGCGGATCCAGATCCTTTCCGTAACTATCCAGCACCTGCACTTCGTATATGCCCCGCAGGTAGATCCCGCTGTTGCTCCCCGCGGGGATATTGACCTCAACTTTCAGATTGAAATCCCCGAAGGTATCTGTGGTACGCAGATTCCCGTAATGAATATGCTTTTCACTTTGATTTTGATCCGGATCATTGACCATGACTCCATCCACCACTCTCCATCCACTGGTGGCATCTTTTTCCAACAGTTCCCAACCATTCAGATCCTTTCCGTTAAACAGGTCTACTGCCTTCCCGTATTTGATTTTGCCTGTTTTCGGCGCTTTACCGTAAGGTGGAATCCTTTTCCCTGTGAATGAAACCATCTCCACCCCGATGCCATTCTTCTTTGGGAAAACAGCAGATCCGGTGATCATATCATCCCCCTTCTTCTCTAACTTAAACCAGTTTACAGGGTGGGTGGTCCTCACAGGATTACCTTTTTCATCTTCTTCCCGGACAACATCCCTGCCATTGACCAGGAGAAGGTTGTCCCCGTTCACAAGCGTATAATCGACGGGGTTAACACTGCCCCCGCGCCAGAGTAAGGCGGCATCCAGGTAACCATCTTCCCGGGTGACCTCCAGCCAGCCGGCATTCTCATTCTCATAGTCCAGGGTCAGGGCCCACATTCCAAGGAAAGGTTCCACAGAAGTTTCCTGGGCAAATGCTTGTCCATTCAGACCTGCCAGAAGAGCCAACATAAACAATCCATTCAGAATTTTTGTTTTCATTGTATGATTCATTTTTATATGGTGTTTGTTAAAGAAAAATACAGAACCTAAAAATATCAAAATTTCACGTTTAATATTAGGAAAAACGCTCGATTTCGGTTATTTTTTCAAAAAACATCCATGCTAAGACGATCATTTCTTAAAACCTCATCCGTTGCCCTGGTGGGGATGGGTGGTATTCAAACAATACACGTTGAAAACCGGGGAAAAGACCAAATCAACCCCACACTATCGCTGAATGCATATTCATTCAACAAACCTCTGCTGAATGGTGAGATGGGCCTGGATGAACTGTTTCTATTTGCTGTTCAGACCGGGTTTAAAGCAGTAGACCTGACCGCATATTATATACCTGGCTATCCGGAGGTGCCTGAGGATGAAGTGCTCTTTGGAATTAAAAAGATGGCTTTTCGCCTGGGCCTTTCCATATCCGGTACCGGGGTTCGAAATGATTTTACAGTTCCTGATGCCAGAGAGCTGGATGACCACATCAACCTGGTAAAGAACTGGATCGTTGCAGCCTCCAGGCTGGGTGCTCCCCTTGTCAGGGTATTTGTTGGCCGTCAATCGCCTGCAGGGATCTCCCGGGATGCTATTAAAACACAGGTCATCAGGGCATTCCGGGAATGCTCCGATTTTGCTGCTGAATATGGCGTTATGGTAGCCTTTCAAAACCACAACGATTTTATAAAGTCCACAGCGGAGGTGCTTGAAATCGTAAAAGCGGTTGATTCGGAATGGTTTGGTCTGATGCTGGATATTGGTAGCATTCCCGGTCCCGATCCATATGTGGATATCGCGCAACTGATCCCTTATGCCATTACATGGCAGGTCAAGGAAAAGGTGATGACCGCCGATGGAGCCGTTTCCACTGATTTCGCAAAACTCATTCAGATTGTCACCAGGCACCAGTACCATGGGTATTTCCCGCTGGAAACACTCGGGGAAGGCAATCCCCGCAAAAAGGTGAAAGCACTGTTCCAGGCGGTAACGAAAAATTTCGTCCAATGAATCGATTTAAAAAAATCCATCTCTCTGCTGTTCTGATTTTACTCTCTGTAATGCTGCCATTCATTGCAATTGGCCAGGAGGGTCCACATGAGACTCAGGAAAAACACAAAAAACACCTGGTTTCTGTTTCTGTGGGTTCTGCTTTTATTCCGCTGGCCACCAACATAGGCAATGCAGAAGCCCGGGGACTGTTTGCTCCAACAGTTGGCCTTGATTACTTCTACCGTTTTCATTCCAAATGGGAAATTGGGGTCATAACGAACCTGGAGCTTGACCATTATGTGATCGTCGACAATCAACTGGAAAGGGAGAATGCACTCATGTTCACTTTACTGGGTAAGTATAATATCACGAACTATTGGAGTGTATTCGCCGGGGGAGGAATTGAGCTTGAACAACATGACAATCTTGCGGTACTCCGGGCAGGGTTGCAATATGCCATTCTATTGAAAAAGAACTGGGTCATTACCCCCAGGTTTTACCTCGATTTCAAAGAGAATTTTGATACCTGGTCATTTACAGTTTCATTTGGTAAATCATTCTGACAATCCGGGGAAATTTGTCCACCCTTTGGTTAATTGAGGTTTGTGCCACTCGGGGTGATGGTTGGAGGCGGACTGATCGCTGACCGGCAGTCTCCACTTTTCGGGTAGTTTATCTGTTTGCTCAGCCATATCATGCCATCGACTGGAAAGCTCCTCAACCAGCCCGGGATGTTGACCGGCAAGATCGTGTTGTTCGCACCTGTCACTGGCTAAATTGTAAAGTTCCCATTGGCTGCCGTAGAAACTCACCAGCTTCCAATCGCCCTTCCGAATTGCGCGATTCGTACCAAACCTGAAATAGAGTTCCTCATGTCCTGCACGTTCTTCTCCATAAAACAGGGGGAGCAAAGACTTCCCCTGAAGAGGTTCCACTTCGTCTGTGCCGGGGTACCTGGCACCGGTAACATCGATGCATGTGGCCATTATATCTATCAGGTGTCCGGGACTACGCTCCCATTCACCTGTGTTTTTTATATGATCCGGCCAGTGAATGATCAGGGGTGAAGAGATCCCACCTTCATGCTGTGTCTGTTTGTAATGGCGCAGGGGTGTATTGCCCACCGTGGCCCAGCTGGCATCGTAAAGGTAAAAAGAGCCTCCTTCCCAGGGTGGAATATCCAGGTTTCTGCTTCGCTCGAAAGGACAGGCACCATTGTCAGAACAGATCATGATCAGCGTATTTCCCAACACACCTTTTTGATGAAGATAATCCACCAGCCGTCCGATATTCTGGTCAACACGATCCACCATGGCAGCATACACACTCATCCGGAAGCTTTCAAATTGCCGCTGGTTTTCACTGATGGAGTCCCAGGCGGGCACATGACCGGGCAGCTCTGGTAATTGCATCGTTTCCGGGAAGAGGCCCAGTAGTTTTTGTTTTTCAAAGCGGTTATGTCTGATCTTTTCCCAACCAATATCATAGTCACCCAGGTACTTCTCTATGTTCTCTTTTGGAGCCTGGAGGGGATAATGTGGAGCATTGAATGCGATGTAATGGAAAAATGGTTTTTCGTCCGCAAGAGCCTCATCGATGAAGCGGATGGAGTAATCCACATTGGCATCGGTGGTGTAGAAGTCGTCATCAAAGTCATTCCAAATTTCTCCGTTGAGCCGAAAGGTGGTGTCGCCTTTGAAAAAATCGGTGGCCCCCGACAAATGTCCCCAGTATCGCTGGAACCCAAAATCGGTGGGTTCCTTGTCCAGGTGCCACTTCCCTGTCATGGCAGTGAAGTATCCTGCCTTCCCGAGAACTTCGGCAATGGTGGTCGCATGATTTAGTTTGCTGTCACCGGCCTGGTTACAATAGAGTCCACTCAACAGTGATACACGCGATGAATGGCATTTGGCTGTATTGTAAAACTGGGTGAAACGCAATCCATCCTTTGCAAGAGCGTCTATACGTGGTGTTTTAATCTCGCTGCCATAACAGCCAAGATCAGAGAATCCCAGATCATCCACCATGATCAGGACGATGTTGGGATTATCCTGAGAATTTCGGTTACAGGATAAGTGCAAAGCAATGAATAAGAATCCTGCAACAAGAAAGATGCTCCTGACAAGCTGATTCACAAACATAAAAGAGCTTTTATACATATGACTAATATAGGTATTATATTCGCTTCTTAAAATGTCCCGGATGAATAAAAAGATCCTCGATCTGGCCATACCCAACATTGTCAGCAATATCTCCATCCCACTGCTGGGAATAGTGGACATGGCATTAATGGGACACCTGGAATCGGATGATTACATTGGAGCCATTGCACTGGGATCGCTCATTTTCAATTTCATATACTGGAGCCTGGGGTTCCTGCGCATGGGCACCAGCGGATTCACCGCACAGGCTTGGGGAAGAAGGGATATGCCTGAGACCATCATGGTTTTTTCCAGGGCGGCATTTATTGCCATAGTTCTGAGCGTTGTACTGTTGGTTCTTCAAAAACCCATTGAGATTTTAAGTTTCCTGGTCCTCAAAGGGGAAACCCGGGTGGAAGAGCTTGCAATGGCATACTTCAGGATCAGGGTATGGGCTGCTCCGGCAGCCCTCGGGCAGTTCGCATTGCTGGGGTTCTTCCTGGGGATGCAGAATGCAAAATTGCCCATGGTGGTCCTGGTCAGTACCAACATCATCAACATCATATTAAGCTACATTTTCGTGATGAAACTGGGGATGGGATCGGATGGAGTGGCGCTGGGGACGGTCATCGCGCAGTACAGCGGATTGTTTATAGCCCTTTACTTTTTCAGGAAATACTTCAAAAGGCTTTTTAAATACTGGTCATTCAGAGCTGCCACACAGTGGAGCAAGCTTAAAAACTTCCTTGTGGTAAATCAGGATATTTTCATTCGCACCATGTGCCTTGTGATTGTTTTCTCAATTTTCACTGCCAGGTCAGCCAGCTCCGATGTACTGACAGAAGGAGAGGATACCATACTTGCGGTGAATTCCTTATTGATGCAGTTCTTTATGTTCTTCTCATTCCTGATAGATGGATTTGCACATGCTTCAGAAGCCCTTACGGGTAGATTTATCGGGGCTAATAACAGGAAAGCTTTGATAAGCACCATCAGGTTGCTGTTCATATGGGGTACCGGTATCAGTATTTTCTTTACCATTATCTACCTGGCAGGTGGGAATGTCATATTTAAGTTACTGACCAATAATCCGGAGGTAATCTCCAATGCCAGGCCTTACTTCTTCTGGGTGGTCATGATTCCAATGGCATCCTATGTGGCATTTTTATGGGATGGGATTTATATCGGGGCCACAGCCGGCAAAGAGATGCGCAATGCCATGCTGGTATCTGCACTGCTGGTATTTTTTCCGGCATATTTCATCTTAAGCAAATTTTTAGGTAACCATGGTCTGTGGCTTGCATTTATCCTCTTTATGATGGCCCGGGGAGTGACCATGAGCCTGCTGGCAAACCGCGCTGTTTTGAGCAAAGTAACATAAATATATATCTCAAATTATTGTATATTAGTAAAATATCACAATTGCAACACTGCTATGTCGACGGTTATCGCCTACGGAACAGATAAGTAAGCATATTTTGATTTATTCATTGAATCATGCCACCGTCATAACATAGATCCTGTCATTTTGGGTTGGGGTGATAAATGGATCGGATCCGGGAAAAAAGTTATTTCCATATACAAATTCATTCAAACCCTTCCCTCCCATGAAACTGTAATTTCAGTCGATCCTTTTGATGTGATATTTCTTTCCGGTCTGGATGAAATCGAAGCTAAATTCTGCAAAATGAAGATTCCATTTCTTTGTGGCGCATTAAAATTGGAACGATTTTTCGGACATGTCTACAACCGTGAATTCAACAGGACAAAACGACCAAACCCCCGAACCCTTACAGGCTATAACTTTCTGAACGCCGGAACCTGTATCTCCAGGGCTGATTACGCCTGCCGGCTTTTCAAAAAATTGATGGATAAGAATCTCCTTTCAGAGACCTGTATTGACCAGATGCTCTTTACATGCTTATACATACACGACAGATCCATCATGGATATTGACTGGGGATGCAAGATTTTTCACAACCTCCTGTTTATGGATTTTATTACCAGGAAATCGAACTTGAAAGATCTGGACTTCAACCACATAAGGATAATAAATAGTACTACCGGATCAACGCCTTGTATTCTTCATGCTTCAGGGAATATAAAAATGAGAACAGGAAATAGCCAGTTTTTAAGACTTCTTTTCCCTCTTCCTCTCGTGCTCGTTGAGCAGGATCTTTCTTAAGCGGATGGCTTTGGGGGTGACTTCCACATATTCATCCTCTCCCACATACTCCAGTAATTCTTCAAGAGAGAATTTGACAGGTGGTGCAATGGACACCTTTTCATCCGTTCCGGAAGCCCGCATGTTCGAGAGCTTTTTTGTTTTGATTACATTGATCACCAGGTCATCCTGCTTGGTATGCTCACCAATCACCTGACCGGCATAGATCTGTTGATTGGGTTCAATAAAGAACTTTCCCCTGTCCTGTAATTTATCGATGGAATATGCAATAGAATTGCCTGTTTCCATGGCTATCAGCGCCCCGTTCCTCTTGCGCACCAACTCACCCTTCCATGGCTCATAGCCGGAAAACCGATGCGAAATCACCGCATTTCCTTCGGTGGCTGTCAATATGGGCTGTGAAAGCCCGATCAAACCCCTGGCCGTTATTTTAAATTCCAGGTTCACCCGGTCATCCTTTTTCTCAATGTTCAGAATATCTCCTTTTCGCCCGGTAACGATTTCAATAACCTTTCCTGAAAACTCTTCAGACACATTGATGTAAAGCAGCTCTACAGGCTCGTGCTTGAACCCGTCAATCTCTTTAATTACGACTTTTGGTTGTCCCAATTGAAGTTCATAACCCTCTCTTCGCATGGTCTCAATAAGGATAGACAAATGAAGGATGCCCCTGCCATACACTTTTAACCGATCGGGCGAATCTGCTTCTTCCACCTTTAACGCCAGGTTCTTCTCAGTCTCTTTGAATAACCTGTCCCGGATGTGTCTCGAGGTCACATATTTTCCCTCCTTGCCAAAAAACGGGGAGTTGTTGATGGTAAAAAGCATGCTCATGGAAGGCTCGTCGATGGAGATGGGTTTCAATCCTTCAGGCTCCTCAACATCAGCAATGGTATCCCCTATGTCAAAGTTCTCAAGTCCCAGTACAGCAACTATTTCACCGGCGCGGACTGCCTCTTTTGTTTTTTCTTTTCCAAGTCCTTCAAAGGTATACAGCTCTTTGACTGTTGATTTATGGATCAGTTTGTTTCGCTGCACAATGGAGACATGGTCGCCCATCTTAATGCTTCCCCGATGCACCTTGCCAACAGCTATTCTACCTGTATAAGATGAATAATCCAACGAGCTGATCTGCAACTGGAGGGTTCCTGCATTCTCCTGAGGCGGATCAAAATACTCAACAATGGTATCAAGAAGATAAGCCATATCATCGGTGGGGGTTTTCCAATCGGGTCCCATCCAGCCCTCCTTCGATGATCCGTAAACGGTTGGATACTCCAGTTGTTCTTCTGTAGCATCCAGTGAAAACATCAGTTCAAATACCAATTCGTTTGTCTCCTCCGGATTGCAGTTCGGCTTGTCAACTTTATTGACGACAACAATCACCTTCTTACCCAGTTCCAATGCTTTCTGGAGAACAAACCTGGTTTGCGGCATGGGCCCCTCAAAAGCATCCACCAGCAACAGGACCCCGTCTGCCATATTGAGGACACGCTCTACTTCACCCCCAAAATCGGAGTGGCCGGGAGTATCAATAATATTGATCTTGGTCTCTTTATACTTTACCGATACGTTCTTTGATAAAATCGTGATTCCACGCTCCCGCTCCAGGTCAGTTGAATCCAGTATCAGCTCCCCCATATCCTGATTATCCCTGAAAAGGTTGACCTGGTGAAGAATCCTGTCGACCATGGTGGTCTTGCCATGATCTACATGGGCTATGATGGCAATATTTCTTATATTCATGTTTTTTACTGATTTTAAATAAAGTTCGCAAAAGTACACTATTTAAACAACAGTAAAAAACTGATCAGATGAATCTTTGGTCTGTTTATTAATTCGGATTATACTCCCCTGTAACTGTTATTTCAACAGTTTTTGCTATTTTCTTTGAAACCATCTCGCTTTCATTAAAGGTAATGCCATAATCAGCCAATGTAATGGTGAATGTCGAATTCACGATTAATGAGTTATCACTAATTTCTATGGTCCCCGTGGCATTCGCTGTTTTCGAAACATCTTTTATGGTAAAAACACCTTCTACCTCAGCTTCATATTTTCCATTTTTACCAAAGTCAATATCGCTAAGATTGGTAATAGTTCCCTTAAACTTTGATTTGGGATACACGTTTGATTCTAAAAAATGCTCGTTGTTAAAATGCTCTTGCATCATGGCTTTTTCAAACTCAAAACTTTGAATCGGTACTGAAAAGACTACTGCACCTGTGGCAGGAGTAAGGGTACTTACTGAGGCATAATTATGAGCCTCGATGTCCTCTACCGGTGTTGTAGAGAAAAATTTAATGTGTGTTTTTGTACTCACATACTTCTCAGGAACCTGTCCGTTTACAAAAAGAGTTGATACAGTTGTTAAAAGGATGAATGCTAATTTCAGTGTTTTCATGATTGTAATTTTAATATGTTATATATTTTTTCGGTTTAATAGTCGTAAAAGAATTATAACCCTGACAAATCTTTTCAATTAAGTCAGGATTATATTCGAAAATTGAATGACAACAATAATTAACAGGACACTTCCGATGATCCGGTTCATATTCTGAACAAGAAAATTTGATCTTGAAAGAATTTTATGGCTGAAAGTGGAATAGATCCATAGAACACCCATTTTTCCGAACCATATTCCTGTAACAAAGAGTAAAACAGTCAGTGTACCCTCGGGCAGTAAATGACGGGTATTTAAATAGGTGATGGCCAAAAGCCAGAACATAAAAACCTGAATGCTTATCAGGTTTAAAAATGCCCCTTGAAAAAAGCCCGTGCTGCTTATCTTTCTGTTGACCTGACGGGAATTTTTTTTGAAAAGAAAAATAATCCCTACAATAGCCGGAATCATTAAAACCAGATATTTTATAACCAGGTTTTTTTCTATATTTTGACTAATAAGGCTTCCTGCAAGCAGGGCTATAAGCCCGAACAGTACCTCCACCCATGCAGCACCGTTTGCTATACGCATGGCATTCCTGTTTCCATCCCTGTACGATACATCGAGTACGGTTAAATTAACAAGTCCAAAGGGCAATGCCCCCACTATGGTCACCAGGATGGCTAATGCTATAATATTCACCTTGTTACTAAATCGCTTTTCTCAATAATTACATTTTCATACAATTCAAGGTCTTCATCATAGGAAGCACCTAAGCGTATCACACCTTTTATAGTTACAATCTGGCCAACCTCTGTTCCAGCCAGGTTCTTATTGGTTTCCTCGGTGAATGTGGCGCTTACCCCGGCCTTATCGCTTTCACTTTTAAGCAGAACCACTTTCTGGCCATTATAATTTTCTGAAATTTTATGGACCTCCCCGGTAATTTCCAGAATTTTTGAATCTCCGTCGGCTGCCAGGTATTTTTCATTGGCCGCCTTATTGTCGGACAGGTATTCCGCTACGATAGCTGAACTGGTCAGTGAATAATCAGCTTTGGCAGACAGGATATCCCTGTGGGGCTTGTTAAACATATATAATCCTGTTCCTCCGCCAATCAATAAACCTGCAACTCCGATTATTGCGATGGTTTTTAAAACTTTTCTCTTTTTCATAATCTTGGAATTATCTAATTTAAATAGATAGTCGATAAAAAAATAATTCCTGACATATTTCATCATCATTTTTATTCATACAGCTGAATCTCATCTTCGTGCCGGTCTCCCGGCTGCCCGACCCTTTACCAGTTACCAGAAAATAAGACGAAATTTTTAAACCTGGGGAATTAAAACATAAGTACTAAATTGCAACTATCACAGACTTCTTTATTGCAGGATCTTAAGTCAGCTAATTTAAAGCCCCGACATGAATTCCAGAGAAAGAGTGCTTACCGCGTTAAACTTTAAGGAGCCAGACAAAATTCCCATAGATTTTGGTGGACACAGATCATCTGGTATCTCGGCCATTGGATATGCCCGATTGAAAGAAACCCTGGGAATAACCACAGGGGATATCTATGTGTATGATATGATCCAGCAGCTGGCAATTATCGAAGAGCCTGTCCTGGAGCGGTTCGAGGTGGATACCATTGAACTTGGAAGGGCATATATGTTGGATGATCATGACTGGAAGGACTGGGTTTTACCGGATGGCACACCCTGCAAAATTCCCGCAATGGTCGATGTTGAGAAAAGAGGAGATGACTGGTTTCTTCTTTCTGAAGATGGAGTGTCACTGGGCGTTCAGAAAAAAGGGAGTCTCTATTTTGAACAGGTTCTCTTCCCGATGGAAGGCCGGGATTTTGAAAACGATGATTTCTCAGATCTCGAGGATCAGTTCAAATTAAACATGTGGAGTGCCACTCCCGGCCCGGGAGGACACCTTAAACTCGAAGGAGAAGAATTGAAAATGATGGTCGAAGGTGCAAGAGAACTTCGCGAATCCACAGACAGGGCAATCATTGGTCTCTTTGGAGGAAACCTGTTTGAAACTCCACAAATGTTGATTAAGATGGATAAGTACCTGCTTTATACCGCTCTTTATCCTGAGGCAACCATAAGGATGTCTGAAAGATTATGTGAACTCTATTGCAGGGACATAGTGAAGTGGCTTGAGGCTGTCGGACCCTATATCGACATCATGCTGTTTGGCGATGACCTGGGATCCAACCAGGGTCCCCTGATCGATCCCGAAATGTACCGTCTCTATTACAAACCTTTCCATAAGAAAATGTGGACCCTGGTAAAAGAACTGTCACCGCATGTTAAAATACTCCTTCACTCCTGTGGTTCCATTGAACCCTTTCTTGATGATTTGATCGATGCTGGCCTGGATGCAGTAAATCCGGTTCAGATAAGCGCTCATGCTATGGATTTGAAGACCCTGAAAAATAAGTATGAAGGACGAATTACATTTTGGGGAGGGGGTTGTGATACCCAATCTGTATTGTCGGGATCAACTCCCGTAGAAATTGAAGAACATGTTAAAAGTCAATTGAATATCATGAAAGGAACGGGTGGATTTGTGTTTCAACAGGTGCATAATATACTTTCAAATGTTCCGGCTGAAAACACCATAAAAATGCTCGATACGGTTCTGGCCAATCGATAATGCACCAAAAATTTCATTCGTTATGGAGTTATGAAACAAACAGGGTCAAAAACAACCACCCGCCGGGGTTTTATTAAATCTGGCACGCTTGCCTCGGGATCTCTTTTAGCGGCTCCTTCACTTTATAAGAATGACTTATCTGCCAATCCTGATTGCCTCAAATCAGAACCGGAAAAGGTTGTGTTGTTATCCGGAAAGGTGAATAAACATAACATTGATCTGGGTCTGGGGTTTAACTGGTTTGAGCACCTTGGATCCGGAGGACACTATGCCAGGTGGATTCAATATCCCTTAACAGAAAGCATCTATCCCGACCTGGATGATGAACCTGGATGGAAAGCCATTGAAAAGGGCCTGGATGAGTTAGACCCGGGTTGGATAAGATTTGGCATGCCTCCTGATCCACACGTAGATAGCGAAGGGAAATTTATCAAAGGTACAGTTCATTTTAAACATCTCGAATGGCTGAACCGATGGGCCGTCAGAAAAAACCGGATCATTCTGCTGGATATGTTCCTGATGCCCCGGCATTATGAGTTTCCTTTGTCAGAAGGCACAGAAGACCCCGGGAACACAATAGTCAACATGGCTGCTGAGAATAACCGTGACTATGCCAGGAATTTCGTGGCTCCAATGATTGAATATGTTGTGAAGGAGTTAAAACTTGAAACGGTTAAATATTTCAATCCAATCAATGAACCCATGGAGTACGGGGTGTACCAGACCCCGGACAATCTTCCACCGGCAATGGTTCATTATGTGGAAATGTACAGTGAAATAAGAGAAGCTCTTGATAAAGTGAGGATAGACCGCAAAAGGATCGGTCTGGTTGGACTGGATTGCGGTAATCCGGGAAAATTTACACTCGAGCAGCATGCATTAGGAATTGATATTGATCCCCATATCGATGCTTATTCCGTACACCACTATAACCTGCGACTTGACTATCTTCCCCCAATAACAACGCCCGACTGCGGAAGGAACTATTTTTTGAAAGGGCTGAATGTTATCATCAGGGCCATTAATACGGGAATAACATCTTTTTGTATCTGGTCACTCATGAATCCCAACACCGTGGATGGACATTGGGCTGTTATGGGAGAAAATGAAGGTGAACTGATCCGTTATAAATATCCATTTGCAGTGTATGGCCTGATGGCCAATCATATTCCTCACAGCGCCATTGTTTATCCACTTCAACAGGCAGCTGCCCCGGAAATATCGCATATTCATGCAACTGCCCTGGAGAACCCTCGCCACGAGAAAGCGATAATGGTAGTGAATGATCATCCTGCTAAACACATTGAGGTGGAATTGAATTTACCAAAAAATTGGGCGAGAACAGGTAAATTCGATCAAACCCTGGCTGATCAAAATCACCTTAATGAATCTATGGGCAGCCTGTTCAGCAATGACGGAAAATTAAGAGTCACCTGTCCTCCTTTTAGTTTAATTGGATTGAAATTGTCAAATTGATCGAATAAAACATCACCTACTCATGCAAATTCATAACGAATTTCATACTAAGCAATTAGTCAGAGAAAACAGCATCGCGGTACTTCCATTTCGAAACATGAGTTCTGACAGGGAGAATGAATACTTCAGCGATGGGATCACAGAAGAAATAATAAATGCATTGACCAAGGTTGAAGGTTTAAATGTCATTGCCCGCTCATCTGCTTTTACTTTTAAGGATCTTGATCTCAATCCAAGGGAGGTCGGGGGCCAGCTGGGGGTCGCTTACATCCTGGAGGGTAGTGTAAGAAGGGCCGGTAACAAAGTAAGAGTAACTGCTCAGCTCATCAAAGCCTCCGATTGTTTTCATGTCTTTTCGGATGTGTATGACCGGGAGTTGAAAGACATTTTCGAAGTTCAGGATGATATCTCAAATAACATTGTTCAGAAATTTACAGATAGTATTGGGATCCCAGAATCAAAAAAGAAACTCATCACATATTCAACAGAGAATATTGAAGCTTATGAACTATACCTGAAAGGACGGTATAATTTGGGCAAAGGTTCGCTGGAAGCAACGAAAGCAGCCATTCAATATTTTGAAACAGCATTAAAGAAGGATCAGGGTTTTGTTTTACCAATTGCAGGTTTAGCAGCATGTTACACCTTCCTTGGAGGATCAGGATTAATGGACGTATCCCAGGCCTTCGCGAAAGCTAAAGAATTTGCCAACAAAGCGAATTTGTTGGACGACAGTATTGCTGAAACCCATCTTGCCCTCGCAAAGAGTTCCTTCTGGTGTGATTGGGATTTTGAAAATACCGGACTTTCTATTAAAAAGGCTATTCAGCTTAGTCCAGGAACCTCAAGTATCCATGGGTTTAATTCTCTATTTTTAATGGCCAGCGGTAAATTAGATGAAGCTCTGATTGAAGCACAATTGGCGACCAAACTGGATCCGCTTTCCCTGACAGGCAAATTTCGTTTGGGAGAAATATTCTTCAGATCAGAAAGATTCGTTGAAGCCATTGAACTGTTTGATGAAATCCTTTCCGAAAATTCATTTTTTAAGCAGACCAGCATTTTTAAAGCCTGGAGTCATCTGTTTCTAGGTGATCTTGAGTTAGCAATAAACATCTTTAATAAGATACCAATTACCATCGACTCATCGATAACATTTTATGGCGGACTGGCGTTTGCATATTACAAACAGATGCAATATGACAAGGTTCTGGAATGTCTGCAAGACTTTAATTCTGAAGTTGAAAAAGGGAACCTGCATCGACTCAATTATAATTATACACTAATCTTTCGCGCCCTGGGTGAACCCGAAAAAATGTTCGGATTTCTTGAAAAGTGCCTGAAAGAAAAGAATACGCCTCTAATCTTTATCAATGTGGATCCCATCTGGAACGATTTCAGAAGTGATCCGGATTTTATTGAATTGGTTAAAAAATCATTTATCCCGGAAAAGAAGGGCCGAATCGTACAAATAAAAACAGATACCAAAGAAGAGCTGACAATTAATTTGAATCAGCTGCTGTATATTGAAGCCCAGGAGAATTATTCAAAAGTTGTATGGATCGATGATGAAAAAATCATTGAAAAATTATTACGCGTAACATTAAAGAATATTGAAAATCAGATTGTTGATAGCTGCATTGTAAGATGCCATCGTTCATATATAATAAACACGAAAGTCAATTTTACAATATTAGGCAATTCAAATGGCTATCGTCTAAAATCAAATTTATTTAGAGATACCATTCCAATTTCCAGGAGCCTTGGAAAAGAAATCGTGGAAAAACTCAAAGAATCATAGCCTAATTCAGTTCACACCAGGTAAAGTTTTATTCCTCTCTCTCCTATACCATCCATCCCATTTAATTCTATTCATCCCATTTGTTTAACCATTCGTTACAACACCTGTTCTATTCGTTACAGACAGTTAACAAACAGTTTTCACCCCCGTACATTTGAGTGTAGTTAAATAAAAAAACAAATTATTAATTAAACCCATTTAGTCATGAAAACTATGTTAAAATTAACTCTGTTTACTACTCTATTAATTACGAGCGGAACTTTGTTTGCTGTATCATCGAATGATCCCAGCAATATGAACCCTGATCAAACGGAAGCTGTTGAAAAGACAAGTTATTCTAAGGAGGATTATAAAATCGCAATGAAGGTAAATAAAACCCTTCAAAAGTCTGCGATAGTAATGGATAAAATCATGCGAGATCCTAAAAACAGTATCCCACCCTCTTTGATCGGTAAATCAGAAGGTATTGTGATTTTTCCGAGCACCTTCAAATTAGCTTTTGGCAATGCAGGTGGCCAGGGAGGAAGAGGTGTTGCAATGATCCGTAAAAAAGATGGTTCCTGGAGTAATCCGTTCTTTGTTTCCTTCGGTGAAGGTAGCCTTGGTTTCCAGATTGGTGCCCAGTCATCGGATATTGTCCTGCTTTTCAAAGACAAAAATGATATCATAGGTATAGATAAGTCAGAAATCACGCTTGGATTCGATGCTGGTGTTACAGCCGGGCCTTTGAGTAAAGAATACACCTCAATCACTGATATCAAATTTGATTCAGAGATATATTCTTATCAGCATAGCAAAGGTCTTTTCATAGGCATTTGTTTAAAAGGAAGCGTCCTGACTTATAATAATAGGGTTAATGAATCATTGTACTGTATGAATGATATAAATTCGGATTACATCTTCAACGAGATTGAAGCACCCTATAACGATGCAGTGAATGACCTGATAGAAGCTTTAAACCAGTATGGTGAATAAAGCGGCCTTAAACAGATTTCATCACACTTATGTAAGCAGGAATCCGGAGAAAGCCTCTGGGTTCCTGTTTGCTTATTTCGTAAGAGAAACTATTTCAATTAAATCCTGGTTTTTACTGCCATCACCATTTACCAGTCCGAACGAATCGCTTTTATAATTCCAGTTTGCCGAGCCAACATTGTTTTCCTCGAATATTTCCATCATGTCGGTATACCAGTGCAAACGATCTTTTTCGGGTACCCTTTCAAAACTCCATATTCTCCACAATACAGAGGCAGGTTCAATTCTTTTGCTTTTTTAAAGGGCTTTCCCATCATATCCACCAGTACCTGCTTGTTAAACTCTTTTCCAATACAGCCGGTCATTATTTCAAAGGCATCATTGTGACGGTTGCCCAGGTCATCAATATATTCAATATCCTTTTCCTGAATAAATAAACGGCGCTCCTCCCCTCTTTGCCTGCTTTGAGAAAGCCAATGGGCCAGGTTTGTCCCTTTACCAATTACAAATTCAGAAGGAGAATCTTTTTGCGCAAAAGCACAGGACATTATTATCCCAAACAGCATCAAAACCAGGATCAATTTTTTCATCTGTTTCATTTTCGCAGTTATTCAGATTTGTATTTTAATCCATCTATTAGATTATGCTCCAAGTCTGTAATGACCAGTGAAGCTCCCCATCCGCCAACTCCCTGGTTGATTTTCATTAATACTGTATTCCAGCCTTCCAGCAGGTTTACTTCTACAACATCTTCCCCCTGGTTATGGCCACGCACTGTATTGTTCTGATGAACGAGTTTGTCATTTAACCACATTTTAATACCATCGTCAGACCCAAGCTCAAATAAAACGTTTTGACTCTTCTCAATCCAGATACCTGTTTTCAGATAGGCCACACTGTGTTCTGTTCCAAAGAATTTCTCAAGATTAATTACATTGGCTTCATAGCCATCTTTCCCCACCGGCATCTCTTCCCAGTCAGTATACTTTTTACTTTTTTCAGGACCAAATTTCAAATCAAACAGATCCAGACCTTCAACACCATCTTTTGAAAATGGCCCGGCAACCTGCCAACCGGTTACAAAATCTTCAGGCTTGCGTACTCTGATGGTGATTTTCTCCATCTCTTCCGGAGTAAAATAGACATCTCCCTCAATTTCTTCTGCTTGCCAGCATTGTTCCAGTGGTGCAACAACCGGGGTCTGGATTGGAATTACGTATTCTTCAACACCGTCAGCACTCTTTTCAATGCTGCCACCGGCAATTACAACAGCATCTCTGGATAAGGCTTCACATACTTTTAAAAGAGAAGGAAAATCATAAGCAGTAAAAGAGAATTTAGTCGTGTTGTCAATATCCGTCCTGTACTTTTCCGGCAGGTTTTCCAATCCCAGAGATGTGGCCAATATTCCGGCAGCATTTGAAGGATTACAATCAGAATCCATTCCGCAACGCATGGAAACGATAATTGTTTCATCCATATCTCCATCACCATACAGCAGGCCCATGACAATGTAAGCACCATTGATCTTTGCATCGATATTAAAATCTTTCGATGTACCATTACAGCTAAACTTCCTGTAATCATTGTTCAGGTTGTATTTATCTTCAATCAGTTGCCAGCTCTTTTGCCAGTCGCCCGGGTTTTCTTTATGCCATTTGATAACATCTCTGACAGCTTCGGCATATTGACTTTCTGCCGGGATACACGATAATCCGGCATGAATAATTTTATTCATGTCTTTTTCAAAAAATGCCTCAGCATACATCGCACCAACAAACTGGCCGCCATAAACCCCATCTCCATAATTCATAATGCGACCAAACTTATCACCCAGGTCAATCACTGTTTGAAGCATTCCTGGTGCAATCAAACCAGAAAAATCTGCTTCAATCTGATAATCAATATCATCGGCATGCGCATTATAGGTTGGATGTCCGGAATATGGGGGAGCAATTCCGGAACGCAAATTCTCACGGCCATAATAGTTGGCATGCCACAACCTGTATTGACTGTTGGCAAAATCGATTCCGGCCTGTCTGATTGAAACATCAAAACCATGATCTTCGAGGGTTTTCAAAAATGTCATTTCAACATAAATATCATCCTGGTAATGTTGATTGATCATATTCGATTCCCAGGCTGGAACCTGGTCCTCTGGAATGATCATTGCGTTAAATCTGAATTCTGTTGGTGCTCCCCAGCCCACGCCAGCCATCTGACCAAGCCACCCGGCTTTCATTTTTCCTTGATACTGTTCAACAGTTATCCTTCTGAAATCATTCTCTGAGCTGCAGCTGCTCAAACAGATAACCAACATTAAAACTGCTGCCGAACCAATTGTTTTTTTCATTTTCATTGTTGCTTGTTTATGTGATCGTATTATTAATTGTGTTTTACTTCACCATCACAATTCCGTCAAACTTCATAAGCTTATCCACCTCAAATGTTACGAATCCATCTTCCCAGGTAAAATCCAGCACCCTCCTGTTTACCATGGAGAATACTTTCGCAGGTTTGAATGCTGACCTGATCTTAAAATCGAGATCGAAAACCGGTAGTGGTTCAAAATAGGTATTCCCGCTAAATCCGGTCAGGTTTATCAAATGAAGTATCATTCCATCTTCAGAGGTTTTGTCTATGTTTTCGGGTAGATTCATAACATACTTTTGCAGAATTGTTTCAACCCTAGGATGGGCGTTGGTTTGGATCAACTCCCCAACTTCAGGGAACAGATAGTCAATAGCATCCAACAGGATGTTTTTGTGTTGTTCGTACCCATACAGATAATAGAGTTTTCCAAGGTTTACAGGCAATATGGCAGCCTTGCAATTCGCATGGTTTTTTACAGCCATCGCATAATAACCGGTAGGATCGTGTCCTCCAATTTTTTCTGGTGGCCCCGGTCTTCCCTTGGCCAGAATTGGCAGGAAAGTTTCGTCGGCCGATGAAAAATCGTACAAACCAAGATTGAATTTCCAGAATATCATGGATTGTTTGTCGAACCTTTTGAAAACTGATTTATTCATTGGTGCCAGGTAGTTGCCACTTCCTTCATTATGGGTGTTTAAAGGTTTTGCCCCAAACAGGTCCAGCAAAGCTTCCCGATTCCGGGAGAAGCTGCGGTTGGTGGCAATCAGGTTTGTGCCCTCCTGAACGGCCTCTTTTAATACTTTCAATGCCGCCCCGGAGAGACGGTCGATTTCCGGCAAAATGAGCAGGCGGTAATTTTTTATCTTCTCCTCAACATCCGGGATTTTTGCCACCTCAATAATATCATAGGAAATATGAGCTTCATTCAGCATTAACTGTATACCACGGTATTCGCGCATGGATTCACCTCCCGGCCAATATGCCGGCGAGATAACGGCTACCTCAGCTACCGACTGGTACCTGCCAAAAAAAGGTTCGTATTTCTTATGGTGGGAATATATTTCCCTGATCATGTCAAAGTTTCGCTTGTCTTCATAATCCCTGAAATCGCCCATCAGACTAATATCGAGTCCGGAACCATTCGCTATGTTTTCATACAGGCGTATTGCAATCTCTTCCGGTTCAATAGCATTGAAGCGCGATTGGAAGGAAATTTGCTGAATACTTGCATTGCTTAAAATATGATCGGGGTGGGAGTTTGTTACATTTTTGACATTGTCGGTTGAGTTATAGGGCCAGTGCGGCAATCCGTGTGTTTGCGACTCATGACGAATGATATCCACATATTCATCAAAGTAGGTACAGACAGCCACCTGGTTACTTTTCGATTTAATCATGGACTGCATATTTTTTAGCCAGTCGTTCACTGTATAGGATTTGAATTCGTTGTACTTTCGAAAAACCGGATCTTCCCAATTTTCTTCAACTGGCAATGGAAGCCCATCGCTATAGTCGAAAAACCTTTTTTTATCATTTTCGTTTTGGTCAATGCCGCGATATATACCCTTGTAGTGGTTTTGAGTATGGTAGCCGGGCATATTGATAAAAATGCCATAATCCCTCCGGCATTGATCAGCAGCACATTGGCAGAGAAGTATTGCAGGTCGGCAATTAACGAGTCCACATTGAGACCTGCCTCATATGCAGGAAGGTTGGTTTGTATAAGCCGCAGGTTGTTTGCCTTCCACCAGGGCATTTCGGCTGGCCACTCCGACAGGCCAGGTTGTGTGTCAAAGAGATTCTGCTTCTTATGGGTGCACCCAAAAGATATTATCAGGGATAATAATAGCAAGGCAAAGCACTTGTTTTTCATTTTTGAGAACTTTCTGATTAATCTTTCCTTTTGACCAGCACCGCCCAATCTTCGTTTTGAGCCTCCGGCGGTGTACCAATGTTCCTCCACCGACCACCTTTTACCACCTTCATTGATCCAAATTGTAAGCTGCCACCAATTCTGGGATTGTACCATTTTACTTCGAATTCTGCATCAAAACCACTTAAATCGAGTTCTGTCGTTCCGCCGTTGCGAAGATAAATTGTATAGACTTCACCCTCTTTTGCAAAACAATAATCATCCTCAGCTGAAATCAACTGGTCCGCCGGGGTCATCTCCCAAAAAGGCAGGTATGTGTGGAAAAAATTCAATGCGTACCGGGTTTGGTCCCACATGATGTCGCGCGAACGCCAATCCTCGCAATTGATATCCATGTGCGGATACTGATGGCCAAAATACCATTCCACTCCTGCACCTCCGCCCATTAAATTGCCCCAGAGTCCTTGCTTACGGGGAATATCATGGGTTGGATCATCGGCATCGGGGAGCACGCCTTTGTTGGCCGGGCCCTGCTCGTCACTAAAAATAGCCCATTTTCGTCCGGCTTCAGCAGACCGTTGTCTCAATACCACCGCCTCGTTATGAAAATTAGGGAACATGCTCTGGATGGAAGTTGCTTCAAAATTGTCATTCCCTAAAAGGCCATCATAAAAAGTGAGTGCTTTGTTCACATGTGTATGTACCGTGATGGGATGATTGCAGGGATCAATGGATCGAATATAAGCGGCAATCTCAATGCGATCGGCATCGGGTGTGTTGTTTTCCTCACCAAGATTCCAGATCAACGCCAAATGATGGCCGAAACGCGCCACCAATTCACGGTAATATAATTTGCGAACCAGGTTCAGCCCAGCTGAGCCACCCAGGTTATGGTCATTCTCAGTCTCCTGTGTCACCACATGCATCATGAGTCCCAGTTTATCCATGTGATCGAAGATGATTTCCCACTGATCCAGCTTGCTGCAGTCGAATCGTTGTCGCTCGCTCTCATCTGTCCACATCCAGGTATCCCGTCCATCACCGCCATCCAGATTGTAGGTCAGGAAATAGACACTGTTCATTCCTTCACCGGCGAGGTAATTGAGGGCGCCAATAATGCCTTTACCCTGTCCGTCTTTCCAGGCAGGATCACCAGGACGCCAATCCTGCACATGGGGCATGTACTGGTGAATAAAACCGCCAATGTGCTCGTAGCTGCCCGAGCCAGCATCTGCATCATAGGTGCCGTCTATCTCATCACAGGCCAGGAAGTTTTCCGGGCTGTCAGCTCCCCCCTTCAAAAAATACTCTTTTGTATGGGCAAATTGAAAATAGTGCCCGCCTGTATATTGGAGTGTTCCTTTTGCCCTGAAATCCGGGGATGTTTTATCGGACGGACCGACCTTGAAAAATCCGGTTTCTCCATCGAAAAAAGAGGCCTTGCCAGCCATGGGAAGATCATTCACCGCGATATTGATACCCTTCCTGAAAGAGGCACTCCAGGTCCACTTTCCGGTTTCAGACGGGACAAAATGACATCTCCATTTATTT
>SDBT01003046.1_pt1 | contig 29105 bp, 25 predicted proteins | sample 2277101 | NCBI WGS metagenome assembly SDBT01 (sample SAMN10404973, study PRJNA504765) | marine sediment metagenome | isolation source: marine sediment core GS10_PC15, 103 cmbsf | place: Arctic Ocean: Southern Knipovich Ridge | collected 2010
TGTCACCCTATCACCCCTAATAGAGCCCGAGCTCCACAGCAGAACGCTCAATGTCGTTGCTTATCGTACCCAATACGGGTACAAGTGTACCCAAAATGAGTACGCTTACTCGGAAAACTCTCTCGGCTGCGCTTTTCGCTAAATCCCCGCGAGCCGTTTTGGGGATCTTTTATGAGCATCCCGACCAAGCGTACTACTTGCGCGAGATCGTCGACATGGCGTCGAAGCCCTTTCCAAAGCTCAATCCCAACTCCGCCGCGAGGTCAACGCAACGGTTTATCTAGCAGGCGAGATCTTGAGAAAGTTGGCAGAGCGGCACCATTTTCCAACGTCTGTCATGAAGCGTGAGAAGATCTTCATTATTGACGACGAGCATGAGCTTAGAATGCTACTTGAGCAACAAGTGGATTAAGCCCTGGGCTAATGCTTTAGTCCCGACAGGTTAAAGGAGAACGATCGGGATGAAGCACCTCGCCTGGGCCACCGACATCCATCTGAACTTTGTAAATGACCAGCAGGTGGAAGCCTTCTGCAGGGAGGTGGTAATGTCCGAGCCCCACGCGGTGCTCTTGAGCGGGGACATTGCTGAAGCGCAAAACGTAGAAAAATACCTGCTTGCGCTGGCCGGCCAGATCGAGCTACCTATTTATTTCGTCTTGGGAAACCATGACTTCTACGGCAGCAGCATTGCCGCGGTCAGGGGGAGGGTCGAGGTCCTTTCGTGCGACGTTCCGTGCCTTCACTGGCTGACCGCGTCGGGCATCGTGGAGCTCACTCCGGAAACAGCCCTGGTGGGCCACGATTCTTGGGCCGACGGCCGGCTGGGAGCAGGGATCCGATCTCCGGTCATCCTGAACGATTACTTCTGTATTCGCGAGCTCTCCTATCTCTCGCCGGAAGATCGCTTCGCGAAGTTGGCTGCCCTGGGGGACGAGGCCGCCGCCTACATCCGCGGTGTGCTTCGCAAGGCCTTTGACCGCTTTCCTCGGCTTCTTCTCCTGACCCACGTTCCGCCGTTCCGGGAGTCATGTTGGCACGAAGGACGCATCTCCGATGATGACTACCTGCCTCACTTCGCCTGCAAGGCGGTTGGGGATGTCCTTCGGGAAGTCATGGAAGCGCGGCCGGACAAAGACCTGACCGTCCTCTGCGGTCATACCCACGGTGAAGGCTATGTGGAGGTCCTGCCCAACCTTCGTGTGAGGACGGGCGGGAGTGTTTATGGGAAGCCCATGCTTCAACCGGATGTGGTGGTCCTCTAATTCATTGCCGAGAGGACTACAATTACAATTGACGAAAAAGTCTATGATGGCTTGCGCAGGGTCATAGGACCTGGCCGGATTAGCCACTTCACCGAGGACTTGGTGAGGCCGCAGGTCATCGACAAAGAGCTCGAAGCCGCCTGCAAGCAAATGGCTCGGGACGAGAAGCGCGAGTCGGAAGCATTGGAGTGGGCCGAGGCCGCCGTCGAAGCTCAGCTTGGTTTACACCATCCCTCGGACCCGTAACACTCTTTTCACTCAGCTTGAAGGGTGGCGACCGGATCAATCCGCGTGGCGCGCCAGGCAGGCAGCAAACAGGCCATCAGGGCGACGAATCCGAAGAACAAGGCCGCAACGATGAACGTGGTCGGATCGGTGGCTTCCACGCCAAAGAGGAGTCGTTGGATGAGCTTGTTCGCCCAGTAAGAACCGGCTAGTCCGCCTACCAGACCGAGAGCGACCAATCCCATTCCACGCGAGAGAACCAGGTTGGCCACCTGCCGGCGGCCGGCTCCCAGCGCTATTCGCACTCCGATTTCGTGGTAACGCTGACTCACGTAGTAGGCGAGCACCCCGTACAGCCCGACCAGTGCCAAAAGCAGTGCGATGGAGGAGAACAGACCCAGGGAGGAAGTAATGATCCGGAAGTCGGACAGTGCATCATCGAGGATCGACGCCATCGTCACCGGCTCGGCAAGCGGTATGTTTCGGTCTTTCGCTTGCACGATTTCCCGGATTTGCCGGGTCAAGGCCGTCGGTTCTCCTTCCGTGCGGACCGCTAACCGCATAGAATCCCTTGGAACCTGGCGGTAAGACATGTACATGGCGTGGAAGGGCTGGCTCGTGAGCCTGGACAAACGGGCATTTGCCACGACGCCTACCACTTCGTGAACAACCAGCTCTCCCATGTCCACGATGAGTTTCTGTCCAAGCGGGTTCCGATCGGGGAAAAAGAGCTCGGCCATGGACTCGCTGACGATCATGACCCGCGGAGCCTCCTCGACATCGGTCTCGGCGACATCCCGCCCCGCCAGGAGTGGAATTCCCATGGTTTTGAAATAACCGGGGAGCACACACCGGAAATCGGCCGATCGGCTCATCTTCGATTCTTGTTTCTCTGGTGGTTGGTCCGCCGGGAAAACATAGATATTGCCAGACGGATTTAAAATGGGGATCCGGTTGACCAGCCCAACGGATAAGACACCGGGCAACGCCTGCACCTCCTCGACCAGGGAGGTATAGAACGCGATCCGCTGTTCGGGCTCCGGATAGTCGTTGTCTGGAAGCCGTAGCCCGGCTGTTAATACATTCGTTGGGTCGAAACCCAGATTGACGTTCATCTGGAGGGTCAGGCTCCGGATCAGCAAGCCGGCTCCGATCAGCAACATGACGGAGATCGCCACCTGAAGGACGACCAGCCCGTTGCGGAGGAGGGAACCACCTCGGGCCAAAGTGGCGCGAGTGCCTGCTTTGAGCTGCTGCGAGAGGTCGACGAGGGTGCCCTGAAAGGCAGGCACCACACCGAAGAGGATCCCGGTCGCAAGCGAAACGCCCAGAGCGAACAGAAGCACCGCAGCGTCGATCTCAGGGGTGATCCCGAGCCGGCCCAGGGGGAGCAGCCGGATCAGAAGGCTCTGGAACCCGATGGTGAACGCCACGCCGAGAAGGCCCGCCACGACTGCCATCATCGCGCTCTCGGTCAGGAGCTGACTCACCAGGCGACGCTTGGAAGCCCCCAAGGCCGAGCGGATCGCTATCTCGGTGAGCCGGGTTTGTCCTCTTGCTAGAAGCAGCCCCGCCACGTTCCCACAGGCCAAAAGCAGAACCAGGGATACGGCCGCCATGAGCATCAGCAAGCTGGTGCGCAGGTCCTCGACCATGGCGTCGTGGAGCTGGGTCAATAGCAGCCCCTTCCCCTCGTTGGTGTCCGGGTACTGCTCCTCCAGATTGCGGGAAATGTTGTCTACTTCCGCCTGGGCCTGCTGGAGGGTTATTCCCTGCTTCAGCCGTCCCACCAGAAGAAGGTTGTGCCACCGCCGGGCACCGGCCCCCGGTCCGTTGTAGTAAGTCAAACGCCAGATGTCCACGTCGTCCAGGAAGTGAAAACCGGCAGGCATGACGCCGACGACGGTGTACGGGGAACCATCCAGGATGAGCCTGCTACCGACCGCGTCCGATGAACCACCGAACCTCCGTTGCCAATAGCCGTAGCTCGCCATGACGACATTCGGCCCGCCTTCTACTCCTTCCTCGGCTGCAAACAGTCGGCCCTGGGCCGGGCTTACCCGTAGCGTGTGGAACAGATCCCAGGTCACGAAGCCGCCAGGCACCCGCTCCGGCTCGGCCCCTCCGAGGATGGTGACGCGCCCCCCAAACATGAGGGCCGAAAGCGACTCCAACGACTGGCTCTGGTCTCTATAGTCGAAGTAGTCGTACCCCGAAACCCACGGGTTGATATCGCCGCCGAACGTGGCCCTGCCCATCACCAGCCGGTCGGGCTCGTCGAACGGGAGGCGACTGAGAAGTGCCGCGTTGATGGTGCCGAACATGGCCGTCGTCGCCCCGATTCCAACCGCCAGGGTTAGCACCACCACAGCGGTAAAACCGGGCCGGCTCGCCATCATCCGAAAGGCATATAGGGCGTCAGCCAGGGCGTTTCGCAACATGAGACCTCCCCGTTTAAAGGCTAATAAATTAGCATAGTGCTGAATAATTAGCACTTTTCGCATGCCCGTCAAATCGGGAATTCACAAAGGCAAGGGTCGGCTGATCGTTTGTAGCTATTTCCCTATCCCGAACATTCATCTGGTAGGTTGGACGAATATTTTCGGGATAGGGTTCACTGAGCAGACCGGTGCTGGTGAAGTTTCAGAAAGAATGCGGTCAGGTGTCCAGTTTTTTCAGCAATTCGGCAGTCGTGTACCACTCGACACTCCGTCGAGCGAAACAGTGTCGCGGCACGCTCTCTCTCTCTGAACTCACGAACGGTTGCTATTCGCAGAGGCAGGTACAAACTCATTCACTTCTTCGAAGACGGGCGGAGTGAGCTGTATGATCTGGACGAGGACATCGGCGAACAAAATGACCTGTCGGTTGCCGGCCCGACGTGACAAGAGAATTATTCGAGGCGCTGTAAGCCTGGTGGGTTGAAACCAACGCATTCATTCCGACTGAGCGGAATCCTGAATACGCGACCGAGCTCGAAGAGTGGAATAGTCATGCAGTTGGATTCGAAACCCCTATCCCTTCAGCGGCGACCTCCCTGTGGGGCAAAGAATAATCCTCTTCGGGGTGAAGCTGGTGGTGTCGGCTAGAAAGAGAAATATGGGGTTTAAATTGCCGTGTTTCGTCTTCACGACACAATGGAATTTCCCATTACTATCCAAAATCGTCGTACATGACGTTTTCGGGCTCGACGCCTAGATCGTCGAGCATCTCCCGGCAGGCTTTGAGCATCAGCGGCGGGCCGCAGAGGTAGTACTCGATGTCTTCGGGTGCCGGATGATCCTTGAGGTAATTGTCGTAGAGAACCTGGTGGATGAAACCGGTGAGGCCGGTCCAGTTGTCCTCCGGTTGTGGCTCCGACATGGCCAGGTACCACTTGAAGTTGGAAAACTCCTCCTGGATCTTGCTGAAGTGATCCTGGTAGAAAGCCTCGCGGGCACTGCGGGCCCCGTACCAATAAGTCACCTTGCGCGAGGTCTTGAGCCGGTTGAACTGGTCGAAGATGTGAGAGCGCATCGGTGCCATGCCGGCACCACCGCCGATGAAGCACATTTCGTTGTCGGTCTCTCGGGCAAAGAACTCTCCGAAGGGACCGGAAATCGTCACCTCGTCGCCCGGCTTTAAATTGAACATGAACGAGGACATCTTGCCGGGAGGGGTTCCTTCGGGCGCTCGGGGAGGCGGAGAGGCAATACGCACGTTGAGCATGATCATGCCCCTCTCCCCCGGGTAGTTGGCCATCGAATAGGCTCGAGTCACCGTTTCATCGACTTTAGAGATGTAACGCCACACGTTGTACTTGTCCCACTCGTTCCGGTACTCCTCTTCGATGTCGAAATCCTTGTAGTTCGCCACATGGGGGGGGCACTCGATTTGAATGTAGCCGCCGGCGCTGAAAGGCACGTGCTCGCCTTCCGGCAAGTCGAGGATCAGTTCTTTGATAAACGTCGCCACGTTACGGTTGGAGCGAACCTTGGCGCGCCATTTCCGCACCGAGAAGATCTCGGCGGGAAGCTCGATTTTCATGTCCTGCTTGACTTTGACCTGGCAGGCCAGGCGAACCCCTTCACGGGCCTCTCCTCGGTTGACGTGGCTGGCCTCGGTAGGTAGGAGCGTTCCCCCACCATCGGTTACGACCGCCTTGCAAACTCCGCAGCTTCCCTTGCCGCCACATGCCGAAGGAATGAAGATCTGATTGGCGGAGAGTGTTCCCAGCAATGTGCCACCCGCCGCGGTCGTGAGCGCCTTGTCCGGATCGTCATTGATGATGATGGTGACGTCGCCGGTGGCCACCAGCTTCGACCTGGCGAACATGATGATGCCCGCCAGCGAGACGATCACAAAAGTGAACATGAATACGCCCAAAGCAACGGTGATCATGTTGTCAATCCTTTTTTCTGCTCTCTAAACCAGCAGCATCGTACCCTACAGTGTCACGTTACAACTGGATCCCGCCAAAGGCCTGGAACGCAATCGCCATCAGTCCCGTCAAGATAAACGCTATACCGAGGCCCCTCAGGCCCACCGGAACGTTGCTGTAACGCATCCGCTCCCGGATTCCCGCCAAAGCGATGATGGCGATACCGAATCCGGCGCCGGCACCGAGTCCGAAAGCGATGCTATCGCCGAAGCTGTAGTCCCGTTCCACCATGAGCAACGACCCGCCGAGAATGGCGCAGTTGACCGCGATCAGCGGGAGAAAAATTCCCAGGGTCGTGTAGAGCGCCGGCGCAAACCGATCGATGGCCATCTCGACGATTTGCACCATGGCGGCGATGGTGCCGATGAAGGTTAAAAACCTCAGAAACGTCAAATCGATATCCGCCAGCGCAGGACTGATCCAGCCTAGAGACCCCTCGGTGAGCAGATACCGGTAGATCAGGTTGTTCATCGGGGTGGTAATGGCCAAAACGAATGTCACCGCGACGCCCAGCCCGACCGCGGTGTCCACCTTTCTGGAAACAGCCAGAAACGAGCACATCCCGAGGAAGAACGCGAGCGCCATGTTGTTTATGAAAACCCACTCAACGAACAGACTTATGTAGTGCTCCATCTCAGTCTGCCTCCTGCTGATCGGGCTTCCACGTTCGTATGGCCCAAATGAACAAGCCGATGATGAAGAATGTTCCCGGCGAGATAACCATCAGGCCGTTGGGATAGTACCAACCGCCCTCGGTGACCAACGGAAGGATCTTGTAACCGAAGAGAGATCCGGAGCCCAAAAGCTCTCGAAAAAAAGCGGTTGCCAAGAGAATGAGCGAATAGCCCAGCCCGTTACCGATGCCATCCAAGATGCTTGCCATCGGCGGGTTCTGCATGGCGTAAGCCTCGGCCCGTCCCATGAGGATGCAGTTCGTGATGATCAAGCCGACGTAAACCGAGAGCTGCTGCGATATCTCGTAAACATAAGCTTTCAGCACCTGGTCGGTCACGATAACCAACGAGGCGATAATCGAGAGCTGCACGATGATGCGAATGTTGACCGGGATCATGTTCCGGATGAGACTCACGAAGAGGTTGGACAGGGTCAGCACCGAGATGACCGCAAGGCTCATGACGAACGCGGTGTCCATGCGGGTGGTCACCGCCAGTGCCGAGCAGATCCCGAGCACCTGCAAGGTGATGGGATTGTTGTCTATCAGAGGTTCGACTAACGCTTCTCTTGCTTTGCTGACCATCAGTCGGCCTCCTGCCCTTGTCGGAGCCTATCGATGTAAGGGCCGAAACCATCCCCACCCAGCCAGAACCGAACCAGTTCCGATACCCCCCGGCTGGTCAAGGTGGCCCCGGAAATGCCGTCAATTCGATGCGGGTCTTCCGACGGCGGCCCGGCACGCCCTTTGATAACGGCAATGTCTACTTTGCCGTTCGAGTCGAACGCTTTGCGCCCATTCCACAACGCCTTCCAACGGGGATTATCCACTTCCCCACCGAGCCCCGGGGTTTCTCCGTGCTGGTAAAAGGTAATGCCCCGGATGGTATTAACGTCCGCATCTAGGGCAAGAAAGCCGTAGAGGGTCGACCAGAGCCCATAGCCTTCAACCGGCAAGATGAGCATTTCGAGCCCCCCATCGTCGTCCTCGAGCCGATAGATCAACGCTTGATCGGGAAGTCGCCGCACCCGCGCCCGATTTACGGGCGCGACTCGGCTGGTTGCCGGATCGGAAGCAACCTTCCGCTGCTCGAAGCCCTCTGGATCGACATCCGGTAACATCTCACCGGTCTTCAGATCGATGACGACCTGGCGAATGGAGCCGAACCGCGTATCGATCTCGTCTCGCGTCAGCGACTCGTTATCCCCGGCGAGACCGGCGGCAACCAGAACGTTTCGCTTCTTGTCCAGCGCTGCGTTTAGATCCTGGCGCTCTTTCAGCATTACCGCGGAGAAGGAGACGGCCACGGCGCTTACAACGCAGACGGCGGTGCAGAACCAGAGATTATAGAAAACGTTATGTTGTTGCATAGCGTGCGTTCCTTCTCTTGATGTTGGCCTTCACCACGTAGTGATCGATGAGCGGAGCAAACACATTCATGAGCAGGATGGACAGCATCATGCCTTCCGGATAAGCGGGGTTGACCACCCGAATGAGCACCACGAGCGCTCCCACGAAGAAACCGTAAATGTACCGACCGGTGTTGGTCGCGGCCGCGGAGACCGGATCGGTAGCCATGAAGACCATGCCGAATGCCCAGCCGCCGAGGACGAAGTGCCACCAGAAAGGCACATTCAAGAACAGATTCGTCTCAGAGCCGATGGAATTGAACAGCATGGCGGTGGCAATGGTTCCCACCACCACACTGACCATGATGCGCCAGGAGCCGATCCCGGTGATGAGCAAGACCGCCGCGCCCAGAAGGCACGCGAGGGTGGAAGTTTCTCCCATCGACCCCGGTATCAGCCCCACGAAAGCGTCCCACCAGGTGAGTCCTTGAGCAAAGGCCGCGTTGCCCTGCTCACTGACTTTGGCCAGCCAGGTGGCGCCACTCACCGCGTCGGCGGCGGCGGTTTGGGCGGCAATCCAACACTTGTCACCGGAGATTTCGGCCGGGTAAGCGAAGAAGAGAAACGCCCGCGAGGTCAGAGCCGGATTGAGTATGTTCATTCCGGTGCCGCCGAACACTTCCTTACCGATCACCACGCCGAAAGAGATGCCGAGGGCCACTTGCCACAGAGGGATGGTGGGAGGCAGGATGAGCGGAAACAACATTCCGGTAACAAAGAATCCCTCATTGATTTCGTGCTTGCGCACCACCGCGAAAATGACCTCCCAGATACCGCCCACGGCGAAGGTCACAATGAGCACCGGCAGGTAATACAAAGCCCCGTGGACGATGCAGGCCAGCAAGTTGCCCGGATCGAATCCAAGCCCCATGAGCTCCATGGCCTGGGTCTGCCAATTCTCGAGAGGTGCGGCTCCATTGGAGATGGCAAGATGCGCCTGGTAACCGGTGTTGTACATCGCCATGTAGATGCAGCCGGCCAGAGCGACCACCACCACCATCATCATCCGCTTCAGATCGAGCGCGTCGCGCAGATGGGTGGGCCCTGACGTCACCTTCCCTGGGGTAAAAATGAAGGTGTCTCCCGCTTCATGAAGCGCATAGAGTTTTCCGAGCTTACCGCCCTTTTGGAAGAGCTTGCCTTGCTTGTCCAGTAGATCTCGCAGGAGCTTCATCAGCCTTCCTTCTCAATCATAGTAAGTACTTCACGTAAATAACGGCCATATTCGGTTTTGCCCGGACAAACGAACGAGCAGAGCGCAAGGTCCTCTTCATCCAGCTCGAGGCAGCCAAGCTGTTCGGCGACCTCCAGATCGCGCATCACCAGAGCTCGCAGGAGAAACGTCGCCACCAGATCCATCGCCATGACTTTTTCGTAGTAACCGATAGGTACGATGGCTCGGTTGGAGCCATGGGTGGTAGTAGTAAAAGCGAATTTTCTACCGGGCATGAGCTTGGAGAGGAACGTGCGACCCACCGAGAACTTGTTGATACCGGGAACGAGCCACCCAAAAAACTCCCGCTCGCGCCCTTCTTTCAATACCGAAATCTGCTGGTGATATCGCCCGAGAAACCCCTCAACTTCCCCCATCGCCTTCCGGCCGTGGAAGACGGAACCTGCGATCACCCGGTTGTCTCCCCGCTCGAGCTGCTCTCCCGCTAACAGGTTGTCGATTGACGCACCCAAACGGGTTTTTAGCAATCGGGGGCGCCCGACCAACGGGCCGGCCAGCGAAACCACCCTGTCGACATAGAGCGATCCGGTCTCGAAGAGCTTCCCTATGGCCACCACATCCTGAGCTCCCAGGTGCCAAACCAGCCGTTCGCGTCCCGCGGGATCGAGCTTGTGGATGTGGAGTCCCGCGGTTCCGGCCGGGTGAGGGCCGCTAAACTCCTCGTGTCGATAGCGAGGGTTACGCGGTACGGGAATGTTCGATTCGGGTGAGCTGCAAATAAAGAGAATACCTTCGGTAAGCTTCGCGACAGCCGCCAGGCCCCGCTCGAAATCGGCATGGTGTCCCTCGAGAGCTTTATCCAGAGAGGGAGCCAAGGGGTTCGTGTCCATGGCGGTCACGAAGATGGAACGTGGTCTTGCTTCAGGATTGGCTACCCGGCCGTAAGGCCGTGCCCGGAGAGCGGTCCAGAGCCCCGACTCGAGGAGAAGCTCTTTGACTGCATCGCCGGTAAGCGCGTTCGGATGCTTACCGTCAAAGGAGCTGTAAGCGACTTCGTCGGCTCGGCCTCCGCGCTCGCCGTCGGTCAGCTCGATGACCAAGGACAAGAACACACGCTTCTCGCCCCGGTTGAGCGAGACGACTTTTCCCGCTCCCGGTGCAGTGAATCGAACCCCGGGCATCTTCTTGTCCTCGAACAGAAGCTGACCGCGACGGACGCCGTCGCCCGGGGAAACGTGCATCGTTGGCCGAAGACCGAGGTAGTCGGCTCCGAGAAGCGCCACCCGTCTCGTCGACCGGTTCTCTTCGATATTGCTCTGATCGGGCTCGCCTTTGATCGGCAGGCGTAATCCCTTTTTAATTCGATGAACGCCCATCTGACATCCTTACCGTCGCTTAAATAGTTTCCCTTATAACTCAACCACGGAAAAAAGCACCCCCGTGGCAATGAAACTCGCCTCGTTCCTTCAAGGAACGTGCCATGGTGAACCCACTACTTTGCAAGTCTCTATCCTATTGACTGCACGTGGTTTGCCCAAAACCTCCGAGCAGGGAGGTAGCTCACATCCGAACTCTAAGTGCGTTGAGTGCCCCAGAGCTCACGCGATTTGGCTCAAATGCCGTAAGTCGTATCGCTTGGATGATCGGGTAAAAGGGTACGGCCTTAGGTTCTACCGTTCGTTGCGGTACCGACGATCCGGAAATGAAACCTCCACCTCCCGCAAATTTCAGCAAAAACACGCCGGCATTTTTTCACATTCTCCGCTTGGGCGCAAAAATCTATGTCGCAGGTTCAGTCTACCGCAGAGTGGAGACCGGCTGAATCGGCCGCGCTGCGGTCCGTAGGGCCCGGCCATCCATCCGCCCCCTGATGCTTTATTGACGTATGGCTTTTGGAGTATATTAACAGGCTGTTTCTCAACCTGGGAGATAACGCTGCTGCAAGCCGTAGCCGAACTGCCGTGAGCCTGCTCGATCGATTCCGACCTAAGTGGCAACACAGCGATACCGAAGTGCGCTTGGCGGCCGTCCGCCAACTGGGAAAGGACGACCTCGAGCTGGCGGGCGCCGTCGCCCAGAGCGATGAAGATCCACGGGTCAGGCGCATTGCAGTGAAGAAGTTGGACGATCCCAAGCTGCTCCTGGAAATTGGGAAAACCGACGCCGATGAGGGATTGCGCAGGTTCGCAACACAACGGGCTTGCAGCATCCTGGTCGAAATTGCCACGTCGGATGAGGACGCCGAACAGAGTGCAAGGGCGCTCGGGCTCTTGTCCGATCCAAGACATTTGGCGGCGGTGGTCAAGACGGCCCGGCTGGCAAACATTCGACAAACAGCGCTCGAGCGTCTGTCGGACGAAAAAACTCTGGCCGACGTGGTGCATACCGCAGAAGACCTTTCGCTTCGCAAAGAAGCGCTCGACCGGGTAAACGATCCTTCCGCGCTTCGCACGTTAGCGTCCGAAGAGAACAGTGAGCTGGCTCTTGCGGCGGTGGAAAAAATCAATGACCCGGAAGTTCTGCACGTCATTTCTGAGGATCGGTCCGCCAACAAGGCGGCTCGACGACGCGCCGGAGAAAAGCTGACCGAGCTGCTAGGTGAAGACCATCCGTTGCGGATCAAGGAAAGGAAGGGCCATCTCGAAGAGCTCTGCAGGGAGGTGGAGCGGCAGAGGGATGAACCCGATCTCCAGTCGGCGGTGGAAAAGCTCCGTGCCGCACAGTCGCAATGGGCGCAGTGGACGCAATGGAAATCCTCGACGGAGAGTGAAACCGCCGAGGAAGGCTTGGAGCGACGCTTCCGCGAGGCCTGCGAGACGATCTTGAAGCGGGCGGATCGGCGGGACAGGCAAGAAGCGGAAAAGAAGCAGAAAGAAAAAGAGCTGGAAGAGGACTTGGCGACACGGATCGCTCTTTGTGAAAAGGTCGAGCAATTCGAAGCGGATACCTTTCCAGGTGAGCTCGAATCGGCCCAATCCTCCTGGCAGACCCTAAATGTAGGTGCAGCGACGGACGAGCCGGCAAAGCTTCTCGCCGAGCGCTTCGCCTCCGCTTGCGCAAACTACCGGAGCCTATACCAAGCTCGGATTGCCCGGCGCGAGCATTTGTCCAAACTCGCCGCGCTGGTGGAAAGCGGCGAGCGTGTGGCTGCGTTGTCCGATCTCGGCGAGGTTTCGCGCCAATGGTCGGCGGTCAGGAAACACTGGGCGAGCATGGAGCCGGCGCCGGCGCCCAGCGAAGACGAAGAGCAACTGAGCGAGCTCACGGCACGCTTCGAACGAGCCGGAGAGCAAATCCTGCAACGAAAAAACGACCAGCGCGAGCGCAAGAAGAAAATTCAGCAGGAAAACCTGGACCATGTCCGCGAGATCTGTGAGCGGTTGGAGAGCCTGTCGAAAACAGAAGAACTGAAGCTCATAGACGCTTTCAAAGGGCTTCGAGAATCGCAGATCCTCTTGAAGGAAATGGGCCCGATTCCTCCTTCCGAGAATCGCAGGAAGTGGAGGGCGAAACTGACCGATGCCCGTCATCGGCTTCAGCTCGCCGTGCAGGATTTTCGGGAGACGGACGAGTGGCGGCGCTGGGCCAATGTGGATATTCAGGAAAAACTCATCCAGAGGATGGAAGCGCTCAAGGAAACGGCGGACCTAAGGGAAGCAGCAAGAGAGCTCCGCGAGATTCAGCTCGAGTGGAAACAGGTAAGCACCGTTCCCCGGGCCCAGTCCGAGGCACTATGGCAAAGGTTCAAGAAGGCGAGGGATGAAACTCGTGCCCGCTGCGACGTTTTCTTCACCCATCAGGACAAAGAGAGAGCGGACAGCCTGAAGCGGAAGAAGGCCCTCTGCGAGAAGGTGGAAGCAATTGCCGAGTCGACCGACTGGGAGAAGACGGCTCTCGAGATCAAAAGCATCCAAGACGAGTGGAAGACCGTCGGTGCCGTTTCACAAAAAGAATCGAACCTGGTCTGGAAGCAATTCCGCAAGACTTGCGATCACTTCTTTGACCGGCGCAAACAACACTACGATCTCCTCAAGGACGAGCGAGAGAACAACCTGAAGAAAAAAATCGAGTTTTGCGAAAAGGCGGAGGCGCTAGCCCAGTCCACCGACTGGAAGGCTACCGCCGAAGAGCTCAAGCGTCTGCAGGTGCAATGGAAGCAGGTGGGACCGGTACCGCGCAAGAAATCCGATGCGATTTGGAAACGATTTCGCAGCGCCTGCGATCATTTCTTCGACCGCTACAAGAGGCGTGACGAGGTCGAGCTCACTGAAAACCTCCACGGCAAACAAGCCATCTGTCAGGAGCTGGAGACGCTACTAGCTGCCACGGAAACCGAAGCTGCGCCCAACTCCAAAACCGTGGCCGAAAGTGTCCAGGAATCATGGTCGAACTGGAAGCGGATTGGACTGGTTCCAAAGGATCAAGACGATTCTATTGAAAAACGTTTCCGAGAAGTCTGTGAAAAACTGGTATCCATCGCCGCCGGCGGTTTTCAAGGCACCGAGCTCGACCCTTCCGCCAATCGTAAGAAAAGGCAACGTCTTTGCGAGCGGTTGGAAGAACTGGTCAAGACCTATGCCGGTAAGAGCTCCGCTGCCACATCCCTCGACAACTTGGCGGAACGGCTGAAGGATGCTCTGGCGGCAAGAACCATCGGCGGAGAGGCGTCAGGAGAAAAAAAGATCGATTGGCGGGAGGCCACTCAACAGGTCAAACGCCTCAAGAGCAATTGGGAGCGGCTCGGTCCCGTGCCCGGAGAAATAGGAGAAACTCTCGCCGCCCGCTTCCAGAAAGCTTACAGCCACTTCTTCGAGCTTCGCCCCAACACCAGCAACCGCTCCGCCAATGCCCGCTCGGCGGAATCTTCTGCCGGATAGTCAGGACGATTCCGCGCTGGCGCGGAATTTCCGCAACCGCAAAGCATTCGTCACCAGATCAAGCGTTTGACCGCGGACGGCACCCGGGGCTAGGCTTTTTGACGATTTCCATGACTGAAGTACGTTCCACTTCCACGCCCGGGCGATCGGCTGTGATTGCTCACGAGCTCCAGGCTCCTCTGACTGTTCTTCGGGCCCGACTCGGAGCAGCTCTGGATGCATCCTGGTGCACGAGTGAAGCAGAGGTGTTGCTCCGCGACTGTCTGGGAGAGGTGCGGCAGATGAGCCGGCTCATCGTCGATGTCTTGCTCCTTGACCACGCGGAGTCGGGGCGACTGAGTGGCCGAGTCGGCAAGATCGACCTGGCTCGAGTGGCACAAAATGTGGCTCGGAATCTGAAGCCGCTTGCAGAGGCAAAGGAGCTTCGAATCGAGATGAATGTGGGAGAGGATCTTCCGGTGATCGGTGACGAAGGCCAGCTCGAGCGTGTCCTTGCTAACCTTGTCGAAAACGCGATCAAATACACTTGCCCTGGAGGATCCGTTCACCTGGAAGGCAAGTGCACCGGCTCGACGGCAGAACTGAGGGTGAGGGACACCGGAATCGGTATTCCTTCGGAGGAGCTTGAACGTGTCTTCGAGCGCTTTTACCAGGTGGATCCGGAACGGAGCCGGAAGGAGGGGGGGGTTGGGCTCGGCCTTTGTATCGCCCGAGCTCTGGCGGAGAGTCATGGTGGCTCGATCGACGTGGTAAGCACCCCCGGTAAAGGATCGTGCTTCACAATTAGGATGCGGTTGTCCTGATGATTCTGGTGGTCTCGCCAAACCTGGCGGTGGACTACACGCTTCATGTCGAGCGACTGGAGACTGGCCGTTGTCACCGAGCAGCCTCCTCGGAGCGGCAAGCCGGCGGGAAAGGAGTCAATACCGCCCGTGCTCTCCGAGCACTCGGAGAGCAACCGCTTGTTTGCGGCTTCGTGGCTGGTGAGGCAGGCGATGTCATTGCGAAGGGACTCGCCGAAGAAGGCCTTTCGTCCGACCTGGTGCCCGTCGACGGGGAGAGTCGAACTTGTGTCATTGTCCTTGCCGCGGATGGCGAGGCAACCGTCGTGAATGAACCGGGGCCTAGGATCGAAGGGGAAAAATCACTTCTGGAGAGATTCGAGGCTCGCCTTCCTCAATACCGAGCGGTGGCACTCATGGGCAGCCTACCGCCTGGATTGCCCGAAGACACATTCGCCAAGATGGTGGACTCGAGCCGTAAAGCCCATGTCCCCTGCCTGGTGGACACTTCGGGTGCCGCGCTCGAGGCGGCGTTGGCCGCTCGGCCTACCTATGCCAAGCCCAACCTTGCCGAGGTCGAGCAACTGCTGGGTGAGAAGCTGCTAACGGAGGAGGACTGGCTTCGCGGTGCGGAGAAGATCCGGAGCCTCGGCGCCGAGGTCGCCATCATAACTTTGGGCGCTCAGGGGGCGGTGGCAGTGGGTCCAAGTGTCCGAGCCCGAATGATGCCACCGAGAATGGCTGTGGGGAACCCGACCGGTGCCGGCGACGCCATGGCCGCCGGCCTTCTTGTCGGCCATCTGCGTGGAAAAAAACTTCAGGATACCCTCACCTTCGGGACGGCCGTTGCAGCGGCCGGTGTGCTGCGCGGCTATGGAAGAATTCTACCCTCGGACGTTCGGCCTGAGGAGGTTCGCTGGACGGTGCTCTGAAAGGGATTCCATTGACTCTAAGTCGAAAGATATTGTAACTTTGTGAAATATGTTGCGATTTCTGACCGCCGGTGAGTCACATGGCCCGGCGCTTACCGTCATACTGGAAGGTCTTCCCGCCGGTATGGAGATCGACTTCAACGCCATCGATTTCGAGCTTTCACGCCGTCAGCAAGGCTACGGCCGTGGAGCTCGCATGAAAATCGAAAGCGATCGCGTGGAGGTTGTAGGCGGAGTGCGTGCCGGTCGCACCACTGGAGGACCGGTTTGCTTCCAGATTCACAACCAGGACTGGGAGAACTGGAAAGACAAGCTTTCTCCTTACCGGACAGAGGGAGAAGAGTCGGTCGCCAGCCTGGCCAATCCCCGTCCCGGCCATGCCGATCTGGCCGGGGCGCTCAAGTACGGCATCGATGACTTCCGTAACATCCTGGAGCGTTCGAGCGCTCGAGAGACTGCGGCCCGGGTGGCTGCGGGTGCCTTGGCTAAGCAGTTCCTGGTTCTTTTGGGCTGCGAAACAAGGAGTCATGTCATCGGCATTGGACCGGTGAATCGACCGGCGGAGCTTCCCGAAGTCACCTGGGAGCAAATCGTCGCTATCCCGAACGACTCTCCCCTTCGCTGCGCCGACCCAAAGCTCGAAAAAGAGATGGTCCATGAGATCGATCAAGCCGTGAAGGATAGAGACACTTTGGGGGGCGTCGTAGAGGTGGTGGCCCACAAACCGCCTCCGGGTTTGGGTTCCTTCATCCAATGGGACGCCAGGCTCGACGGTCGCCTGGCACGAGCCATCATGTCGATTCCCGCCATGAAAGCGGTGGCAATCGGACGAGGACTCGAGTGTGCTTATCTCCGCGGCTCCGAGCTTCATGATGAGATCTTTTACTCTCCTGAAGAGGGGCTCCATCGGGGGAGCAACAACGCCGGGGGGCTCGAGGGAGGTGTCACCAACGGCGAGGAGCTGAGGGTCAAAGCTTACATGAAACCTCTTTCCTCGCTTCGCAGACCTCTCCGCTCTGTCAATATCAAGACGATGGAGCCCATCGAGGCGGCCCGGGTTCGCTCCGACATCTGTGCGGTACCCGCGGCGGGCGTGGTGGGCGAAGCGATGGTGGCGCTTACCCTCGCCGAAGCCGCTTTGGAGAAGTTCGGAGGCGACAGCCTGTCGGAGACCCTCACCAACTATCGAGCGAACCTGGAGCGCATTGAGCTCGTCGAGAGACAACACGAGACGGAAGCCGATAAGAAATAGATGCAATCAATGTCCATCAGATCCATCGTGAAATACGGGGTAAAGGTGCTTCACTCCCCGACCAAACCTCTAACCGAGTTTCCCGATTCACTCGGGGAACTGGTACAGGACATGATCGAGACGATGTACGCAGCGCCCGGGGTGGGATTGGCTGCTCCCCAGATTGGTCTCGATTTGAGCTTGTTCGTCATCGATACCGCCGCCGGGGAAGATCCCGAGCAACCGATCGTCATGGTCAATCCCGAGATCGTAGAGCAGGAAGGCGAACAGAGAGAAGAAGAAGGGTGTCTTTCGGTTCCCGGATACCACGGCGTGGTGGTTCGACCGACCTGGGTCAAGGTGCGCGGTCTCGACATCAAGGGCGAGGAAATCGTCAGGCAAGGTACCGGTCTTCTCGCACGGGCTTTCTGCCATGAGACCGATCATCTGAACGGCAAATTGTTCCTCGACAGGCTGGGGATACTCAAGCGCGATCTCATCAAGCGCAAAATCCGCAAGGAGATGCGCAAGGGCAAATGGTAGAATAAATCCCCCGGCTTAAGCCGGGGGATTGCGGCGGGCGCGTCGAATGGATTTCGACTCGATGCGCCCGCACTAAGAAAACTCTGAGCAGTGGAGCTATCTCAACCAATGGTGAATGTCTGAGACCCCCGACGACAGGCGGGGCACATCTTCCTCGTCCCCTCCGGGGTTCCAACCGTCCCCGGAGGGGACAGTAAACCGATGCGACTCCTCTTCATGGGCTCCGGCCGCTTTTCAGTGCCCTCGCTGAAGATGCTTCTCGACTCCCGTCACCCGGTTGCGGCACTCGTCACTCAACCCGACAAACCAGCGGGGCGAGGCCACCGTCTCACCATGCCGCCAACCAAGCCGATTGCGCTGGAGCGCTCGATTCCGGTTCACCAGCCGGCCAAAGTTCGGGCTTCGGAGAGCGTCGAGCTCATTCGCCAGATCGTACCCGACTGTATCGTGGTGGTTGCCTATGGCCAGATCATCCCCAAAACGATACTCGAGATTCCCCCTAAGGGCATCATCAATCTGCACGGCTCCCTGCTGCCGGCCTATCGGGGGGCTGCCCCCATCCAGTGGTCCATCGCTCGGGGGGAGAGGGAAACCGGAGTCAGCACCATGTTGATGGAGGAGGGATTAGACACCGGGCCGCTGTTGCTCGAGAGAAAGGTCCCCATCGCTTCGACGGATACCGGAGAAAGCCTCGAGGCGAAGCTCGCTCCTCTGGGAGCGGAGCTTCTGCTCGAAACGCTCGAGGCGCGGGATGAAGGGAGCATTTCCCCTCGCATCCAAGACGAGTCCTTTGTGACCCTAGCCCCTCGGATCAAAAAAGAAGATGCACGCATCGACTGGAGCCAACCGGCTGAAGCCATCGAACCCCGGGTGCGTGCCTTCATCCCCTGGCCGGTGGCCTACACCGAGCTCGCGGGCACCGAGGTCAAAATCTACCAGTCGAGCGTCGACCCGCCGGGCAAGGCATCGCCCGGCGAGACGGTGGCAGTCGACCGGGAAGGGGTGGTGGTGGGATGTGGAGGCGGCACCCGGCTTCGCTTGATTCGGGTTCAAGCACAGGGGAAAAAACGCATGGCCGCTGCCGATTTTGCTCGAGGCCAAAGGCTTGCCGCCGGCACTTACTGGGGTGGTTTACCAAGACTCTACCGGTGAGAAAGGATCGAAATGGGCGAAGTTCAAGTGACCTGGCTTCAGGATATGCAATTCGTTGGCACCGACAGCACTCAGCATTCCGTCGTCATTTCGCCACCTGGAGAAAAAAGCGTGGGCATGAAGCCCTCGGAGCTGCTCTTGGTGGCGCTGGCGGGCTGCACCGGCGTCGATGTGGCGAACATTCTGCGCAAAAAGCGGATTCAACTGTCCAACCTGTGTATCACCGTCCGCGGTGAGCAAGATCCGAAGCCTCCTTGGGCTTTCCGGAAAATGCACATCCACTACAGAGTGACCGGCACCGGCTTGAGCGCCAAGGCGGTGGAGCAAGCGATCCGACTTTCCGAGGAGAAGTACTGTTCGGTGTCGGCTACCCTTCGCCCAGGGGTGGAGCTCAGCTGGGACTATGAGCTAACCGAGGGCTGAAGCCGTTTGTTGAAAAAATGAGGCCATCCAGCCGAAAATTCAAGCTTGCCCTGGGCGCACTTCTGATTATCACCGTAATCGCCGTCAGCTGGATCCTCTTTGTTCCCCTCGCCCGGGTGCCGGATCACCCTTTCTTCAACCTCGCCGGTCCCTGGGTCATCGCCCATCGCGGGGGCCGCGGGCTCGGGCCCGAAAACACCCTCTACGCTTTCCGTCTGGCAGTGGAGTTGGGAGTCGATGTTCTGGAGATGGACGTCCGCCGAACGTCCGACGAGGTTCTGGTGATTTTTCACGATGAAAGAGTCGACGGCATCACCGATGGTAATGGCGCCGTGCAAGATCTCTCCCTCCAACAGATCAAAGCACTGGATGCCGGCTACCACTGGTCCGGCGACGGCGGCAAAACCCATCCCTTTCGCGGACAAGGTATCCAGGTTCCTACACTTGAAGAGGTCTTTCAGGCCTTCCCGGACGTGCGTTTAAATCTCGAAATCAAGTCTCCCTCGCCTGATTTCGCCACGGCTTTGTGCCGCGCCATAGGCGAATTCGATAGAGAGGAAAGTGTCTTGATCGCCTCGGTTCACCAGGAGGTCATGGACACTTTCCGTGCCGATTGCCCGGAGGTGGCCACCGCGGCGACCTTCAAGGAAACGTTCTGGTTCGTTGTGCTGAACCGGCTTTTCCTGGGTACGCTTTACCGGCCCAGTGCCGAGGCATTTCAAGTACCTCCAAGAGCCGGGGATGTGGAAGTGCTGACTCTGCGTTTCGTCCGCACCGCTAAACGACTCAACTTACGGGTTCAGGTCTGGACGGTGGATGATCCAGACGATATCGAAGGACTACTCGCAATGGGGGTGGACGGGATCATGACCGATTATCCCGACCGGTTGCTGGAACTACTAAACCCTAAGCCCGTTCCACCGGAAAGGCGATGACCTCGGCAAGTGTCTCTGCGCCGGCGGCCAACATGACGAGTCGATCGACACCGAGCGCCACGCCGGCACAGGCTGGCAAACCCGAGGCAAGCGCGTCGAGGAGGCGTTCGTCGGGAGTGACCGATGAGCTCCCGGCGACTCGGCGTTCGTCCAGGTCCGACTCGAAACGGCGTCGCAACTCCTCCGCATCGGTTAGCTCGTTGAAACCGTTGGCTAGCTCGACTCCGTTCACGTAGACTTCAAATCGCTCCGCAACAGAAGGGTTGCCCGCCCGCAACCGAGCCAAGGCCACCTGAGACGCAGGGTAATCGTAAAGGAAGCTGGGCCGATCCCGCCCAAGGTGGGGTGCGACACGATGGCTCATGAGCAAATGGAGCCAGTCGTCTCGACTGCCGGTTGCCAGACCGGCCACATCTTTGAGCCCCAGTTCCAGCGCCCGCCGGGCAAGCTGCTCCGGCGACGCCGAGTGCGGATTCACTCCAACGTATCGCTCGAACACTTCTGCATAACACCATCGGTCGGCGGACGCCGTACCGAGCAGCTCGCCTAACAGCTCATCGACTTCGTTCATCAGGGCGTGATGGTCGAAGCCGGGGCGATACCACTCCAGGAGAGTGAATTCGGGGTTGTGGTGCCGCCCTTCCTCGTTGTCGCGAAAGGCTTTGCAGATCTGGAAGATCGGTCCACTGCCCGCCGCCAGCAGACGCTTCATGGCGAACTCCGGAGATGTTTGCAAATAGAGCCTGCGGCCTTCCGGTGCCGACAACCCGGTGTAGAGACAGCTCATCGAGTGCAGATGAGGGTCGGTTACGGTGGCCGCGGAGAGTGACGGTGTTTCCACCTCCATCACCCCCCGGGACTCGAAGAAGTCTCGAATCCTGGAATACAGGCGCGCACGCAAACCAAGGTTTTCTATGCTCGCGCTCGGTTTCCAATCGACAGGAGGAGCTATTCCTTGACCCTCGCTGCGTATTCGCCGGTCCGGGTATCGATCCGGATGTGCTCTCCGGCCTCGATAAACAGCGGTACCCGCACCTTGGCGCCGGTCTGGAGTGTCGCCCACTTTCCGCCGGTCCCCGCGGTGTCGCCTTTGATACCCGGCTCGGCATCGGTGACCTCCAGGCTGACGAAATTCGGCAAGGTAATGGTGAGGATCCTTCCATTCCACAATGTCACCGAACAGATGTCTTCTTCCTTCAGCCACTTCGCCCCGTCTCCGATCGCCGTCGCCTCCGCTTGAAACTGCTCATAGTTTTCGGGGCTCATGAAGTGCCAGAACTCTCCGTCGGCATACAGGTACTGCATCTCGGTTTCGACTACATCCGCCGCCTCGATCGTCTCGCTGGATTTAAAAGTGCGCTCCATGACCCGGTCGGTCTTCAGATTCCGGAGCTTCACACGATTGAATGCCTGCCCCTTTCCGGGTTTTACGAACTCGGACACGATGATGCTGCAAGGGTCACCATCGAGCATAACCTTGAGGCCGCTTCTGAACTCATTGGTGCTGTAGGTCGTCATTTTCCCCTCGACATTATAATCCACCGGCTCAGGTCGGGGGATTGTCCGTCTCTTGTTCTTCCTCTTCCCCCTCTTTGGTTTGTTTCATGAAATCCTTGATAGCTTTGGCCATCTCCTGGAGTCTCGCCTCTACTTTGCCGTAAACGGAATCTTCGGGAAACTTATCCTCGTCGTCCCGCACGCCCGCCGGAGCACCGGTGAGGATCTCGATGCCTTCCTCAATAGTGCGAACCGAGTAGATGCGAAACTTGCCGTCGGCTGCGGCCTGAACCACATCTTTACGGAGCATCAAATCGTCCACATTCGCAGCGGGTATCATCACACCCTGGCTGCCGGTGAGACTATGGAGACGACAGACATCGAAAAAACCTTCCACTTTCTGATTGACGCCCCCGATGGCCTGGACCTCCCCTTTTTGATTGACCGAGCCGGTAACCGCAATGTCCTGTCGCAGCGGTAGCTCCGACAAAGAGGACAAAAGCGCGTAGAGCTCGGTCGAAGAAGCGCTGTCTCCATCCACTCCGCTGTAGCTTTGCTCGAAAGCTACACTGGCCGACAAGGTCAGCGGCCGCTTGCGGGCGAACTTCGATCGGAAGTATCCGGCCAGCAGGAGCATCCCCTTGTTGTGGGTCTTTCCGGAAAGATCCGCTTCTCGCTCAATGTTGACGATGCCTTCACGGCCGGTGGAGACCGCGGTGGTGATCTTGGTGGGGCGACCGAAACTGTAATCGCCCATATCGTAGACCGAGAGCCCGTTGACCTGGCCGACTCGGGCCCCGTCGATGTCGATCATCAAGATACCGTCCCGAATGAGCTCGGTAATCTTCGTCTCCACCAGGTTCAGCCGCCCGATTCGCTCAGTCACCGCTCCATCCACATGCTTGGTTCGCACCAAATCGCTGGCATCTTCCCGGGCCCAGTAGGCGGATTCTCGGATGAGGTCGGCGACATCGCTGAACCGGGTGCTCAGCTTGCTCTGCCTGCCGGCCAGACGGATCCCCTGCTCGACCACCGCCGCCACGGCCCCTCGATCGAAATCAGGTAGATTCTCCTGCGCGACGATGCGGCGCACGAAATCGGCATAGCGGTTCACCGATTCCTCGTTGCGGTCCATGACGGTGTCGAAATCGGCCTTGACCTTGAATATCTTCCGGAAGTCCGGATCGTAGGTATAGAGAGTCTGGTAAGAGTGGGCGTCGCCGATGAGCACCACTTTCACGTTGACGTCGATCGGTTCGGGTTTGAGAGCGGTGGTCGAAAACAGAAAGAACGGGTCGAAACCCTGGATGTCGACTTTGTTGTTTTTCAACGTCCGCTCCAGGGACTGGTACACGCCGGCCTCGGCCAAAACGTCGAGAAGCGAGAGCACCAAATAGCCTCCGTCGGCTCGAAGGAGACTTCCCGCTTTGATGTGGGTGAAGTCGGCAAAGGAGTGACCGCTTCGATCAAAGGTGCGCTCGATGGTACCGAAAAGATTCTTATAGGTCGGGTGTGTCTCGATCTCGATGGGAGCCCGCTTGGTGGTCGAGTTGTCCACCAACACGTTCACCCGGTATTCGAGGAATGGATCGCTCGCCTGCTGCTGGAGAGCCGCAAGCAGGCCGGCCGGCTGGCTGGTATCCGCCTCGGGGCGCTTGGTGAAGCTCTCCAAATTCTCCAGCACGTGGTGACGAACGCTCTCCAGGTACTTCTGAACTTTCCGCCCTTCGAACTTGTTCTTGAGTGCGTCGATTCTCGGGTTGACGATCTCGACTCCGAAACCGAAGACGAGCGCTTTCAGAGCCTCGCCTATCTTGTGCTCGACGTCGCGGGCTCGCTTCAATACCTCCTGCAACTCTTCGCCGAGTGCTTCTCTGGCTTCCACGATGCGCTCGAAATCCTCTCGAGAGACGGCCCCTTCCGCCAGCATCTTCTCGAGCTCTTCCGCCCCACGGGGTTTTTCGTTGACCACCGGCGCAATTTCCGTCTTGGTCATGGGACCGTATCGAATTTCCATCAGGACGAAGTTCTCTTTCTTGATCTTCTCTTCAAAGGGCCGGATGATCTCCCTTCCCTCCTGCCCCTCCGTCTCGATGATTTGATTGCGCCGTTTCTGAAACTCCTCGGACTCCAAAACAGCGGGTATGGTGCGAGAAAAGTAGTTGACCAACGCCTTCATATCCCTACGCAGGGCGTTGCCACCTCCCGCGGGGAGGCTCAGGATGAGCGGTCGGTCCGGGTCTTCAAAATTGTAAACATAGCATTTGTCGTCGGGAATGCGGGAATCGGTGACCACTTGCTCCAGAATGCACTTGACGGTGGTTTCCTTGCCGGTGCCCGTCAGCCCCTGGACAAAGATGTTGTAGCCACGGGAGGCGACGGAAAGCCCCAGCTTGATGGCCTGTGTGGCCCGCTCCTGGCCGATAATGTCGCCGGCACATTCCACCTCAGCGGTCGACTGGAAAGAGAAGGCTTCGGGATCGCAACGCCAGCGCAACTTCTCGATGGGAACTTCGGCGGACGACTTCAGGTCGGACATTCAGCCTCTCCTCTTTGGGCGGTTATCCTAAGCGCGCCCTATGCTAGCCTCGATCGGTAAGAAACGCCAGCATCTATGGATCGTGTTTCGAAATCCTTCTCTTTGCGTCTTTGCGTCTTTGCGCCTTTGCGCCTTGGCGTTAAATTCCCCTTGTTACGCGACCGATTCTGGTAGTTTTTGACCTGGCATTGGAGCCGGGTATCATTCCCGGGATGGATCGGCACGAGCTCTCGCCAGCCAGAAAGGCAGCCTTCAAGATCCTCAGGCAGGTGGCCATGGGAAAAGCGACCCCGGGCTCGCTTCTCCATGGCGCACCGACGCAGGGACTGCAAACGGCCGATCATGACTTGGCAACCGAAATCGTCTACGGCGTGCTCCGCTGGCAAAACCTCTTGGATCACGTCCTCCAGTCCCATTCCAAGAGGGCCCTTACCGAGGTCGATCTCCCGGTTTTGGTGGCTTTACGCGTCGGCGCTTATCAGATACGACAGTTGAGTCGGGTCCCTTCCCGGGCGGCGGTTGACGAGTCGGTGAAGCTGGCAAGGGTTTATGGGCCGCAGGGAGCTCACGGGTTCGTCAACGCGGTACTGCGAAGTATTTGCCGAAATCCGGAAATCCCCCCGCTGCCATCGAAAAGTGACGATCCCCTGCGCTTTCTCTCCATCACCTTGTCCCACCCGGAGTGGCTGGCGCGTCGCACCCTGAAGCGCCTGGGCCTCGAAGACGCAGAGGCTCGGTTCCGCTATTACAATCAACCTCCGCCGACCGACCTTCGGGTCGAGCCGCCGTTGAACATGGCGGACGCCCGCGCGGCTCTAGCGGAAGAAGGCGTCACCGCCGAGCCGTTTCCGTTTGTTCCCCGCTGTCTACGCGTCCGCTCCGGCAAAGTCGCCGGCGGCCCGCTTCACCGCTCGAACTCGGTCTTCATCCAAGAAGCCGGCTCTCAGTTGATTCCCTACCTTCTCGATCTGAAAGCGGGTGATCAGGTGTTGGATGCCTGTGCGGCACCGGGAGCCAAGGCGACCGAAATGTCTCGTTGGAATCAGCCAGGCTCCGTCGTAGCCCTGGAATATCGACCGCCTCGACTCGCCGTCATGGCCACATTGTCCAAACGCCTCGGGTGCAGCAACCTGCTGCCGGTGGCTGGAGATGCAGGCAAGCTGCCGTTTCACAAATCCTTTTTTCACATTCTGCTCGACGCTCCATGCTCGAGCCTGGGCACACTGGCACGCAATCCAGACATCAAGTGGCGACTCAATGAGAACAGCCTCCGGTCCCACGCCGAAGAGCAGGCTCGCCTGTTGGAGTCTTGTGCCGCTTTGCTGGCGCGCGGGGGCAAGCTCGCCTACTCGACTTGCTCCACCGAGCCCGAGGAGAATGAAGAGGTTATCGGTCACTTTTTGAATCGGCATCATGAGTTCCGGACCACCCCTCCGCCTCCATCGTTTCCCCGCCAGGCCAGGGAGCTGCTCTCCGGCGAGGGCGCGTTCATCACTCGCCCGGAACGAGACGAAATGGATGGCTATTACGCGGTGGTTTTGGAAAAAATCGCCGAATGAGAATCAGCCGGCCCAAGCCCGGGGACACTAAGTGCTAGAATGGTGGCGAATGTCCGGCCATCGAAGGAAAGCAAATTGAAAGGAATCCTGGCCCGAATCCACTTGCCCCGCGGCAGGGAGAAGAGGCCCAGCTCGGGTCGAACCTTGCGATCCAGACTCTTACGAATACTGGAGTACGCGGTCATCGGGGCGGGCTTGCTCGCCACTGGATTCACTTCGGCCTTCATCACTTTCACCATGACCATTCGTGGCAACGAGATAGCCGTTCCCGACCTGGTCGGAGTCAGCTTGGGAGCGGCGGGCCAGACTCTGGCACGAGCCGAGCTGAATCTCCGACACGAAGGGAACCGTTTCGACGGCAACATCCCGGCCGACTTCATTGCGGCGCAGACTCCCCCGTCCGGCACGACCCTGAAGAAAGGCCGCTCCGTCAGAGTGTGGACCAGTTTGGGTCCTAAGCGCCGCGTTACTCCCCGCATCGAGGGCGAGTCGCTTCAATCCGCACAGCTCATCCTCGAACAAGATGGCTTCACTCTCGGGCGGGTGGTCGAGGTGCACAGCGAAGCTTACGCTCCGGACTCGATCATTGCCCAGACCCCCCCGGCATACGAGGAGTCGGAAGAAACAACCGAGATCTCGGTTTTGCTCTCCCGCGGGTATGTGGCCAAAGCTTACGTCATGCCCGACTTCATCGGCCGAGAAATCTCGGAGGTTCTCGACCGCGTTCGGGGTGGCAGGCTTCGCATATCCAGCATTCGATATGTAGAGTATGCGGGTGTGCCGCGTGGCACGGTGGTGAGGCAAACCCCAAAGGCAGGAACGAAAGTCTACAACCGGGACCGGATCGTCCTCTATGTCAGCAAGAGTTATTAGAAAAGCTCGACCATGCGCTTAGCACCTTCCATTCTCTCTGCCGACTTTGCCCGCCTCGCCGATCAAATGGCAAGGGTCGAAGAGGCGGGAGCTCAGCAGTTCCACCTCGACGTCATGGATGGGCACTACGTCGAAAATCTCACCTTCGGCCCAATGGTGGTGGAAGCGGTTCGACGCTCGACGGAGCTGCCTCTCGACGTTCACCTCATGATTGAGAACGCAGATAAGTGGGTCGAGGCTTTTTCGACGGCGGGCGCGGATATGATTGCGGTTCATCCCGAGACGCTCTACCACTTGCACCGAACAATCATGGACATAAAGAATCGAGGCAAACAAGCGGGTATCGCGCTAAATCCTTCGACTCCCTTGGTCACCTTGGAAGAGATATTGCCCGACCTGGACTATATTATCGTCATGTCGGTGAATCCAGGCTTTGGCGGACAAGCGTTCATCCGGAGCAGCTTCGACCGGGTAAGAAAGTTGCGCTCTCTCATCGAGGAACGCGGCTTATCGACCCAAATCGAGATCGACGGCGGCATCGACGCCGACAACATTCGCCAAGTGGTGGAGGCGGGCGTCGACGTGGTGGTGGTCGGATCCGCGATCTTCAGCTCCCCCGACCCGGCGTTGAAGCTTCGGGAGATGCTCGCCATCGGCAAGGGCTGAGCCCGCAAAGGTAGTGAGGCTTTTGGAATGAAAGTAATGGTAACCGGTGTGGCCGGCTTTATCGGCTCCAATCTCGCAGATGCTTTGATCGAGCAGGGTCACGAAGTGGTAGGAATCGATTGCTTCCTCGACTATTACCCACGAGAAGACAAGCAAAGAAACTTGGCTTCACTCTTACGCGCAGAGCGCTTCCGGCTCATCGAGAGTACGCTTCAGGACCTCGATTTGAACCGGGCGGTGGCAGAGGTGGATGTCGTTTACCATCTCGCCGCCCAGGCCGGAGTGCGGGCGAGCTGGGGTACAGAGTTCTCCATCTATACGGAAAACAACATCCGTGCGACTCAGCTCCTTTTGGAAGCGGCGGTCGGAAGCAAGCTTTCCGCTTTCGTTTACGCATCTTCTTCCTCGGTCTACGGCGACGGTGCTCAACTACCCATGCGCGAAGACATCCCGCTCCACCCGGTATCTCCCTATGGGGTCAGCAAACTGGCCGCCGAAATGCTATGTCACCTCTACTTTGTCAATCACCGGGTGCCTACGGTCTCACTGCGCTACTTCACCGTCTATGGTCCCCGTCAGCGGCCGGACATGGCTTTCCACCGAATGCTTCGAAGCACGCTGCTCGATGAGGAGGTGCCTCTGTACGGCGATGGAGGCCAAACCAGGGACTTCACTTTTGTGAAAGACGCGATTTCCGCGACTCAAGCTGCCGCCGAACGGGGCCGGCCCGGTGGGATCTACAACATCGGGGGAGGCTCACATGTTTCCATGCTGGAGGTCATAGGTGATATCGAGAGCATTGCCGGCAAGAAACTGCGCTTGAAGCGCGCGCCGTCCCAAAAAGGGGACATGCGGGATACCTATGCCGATACGTCCCGGGCAAGGCAAGATCTGGATTATCAACCAGCGATCTCACTTCGTGAAGGTTTGGCTGCCGAATGGGATTGGCTCCGCTCGATAGTACCGGATAAATGATCTCGGGCAATAGCGAGTCCTGGCTGGAACGGTCAAATCTCTCCTCCTGGGCTATAATCAGGCTCTAATGGCAGGTGAAATGGTAGGGGCAAGACCCATGATTCGAGGAGGTTGCACCCTGACCGGCCGGGTTCGGATTCTCGCCGGAACCCTGTTCCTGGCGGCGCTTGCATGCGGAGGGGGCAAAGAGGCGAACGACAGCCGCTTCGCCGGCAGGCCTGCAGATAGCCTCCTGCTCGGTCGGGGGATGGAAGAGCTGGAAAACCACGACTGGCTGGACGCCCGAGGATACTTCCAGCAGCTTCTCGATTCCTACCCTCGTAGCCAGCTTGCGGGGGATGCTCGGCTGGGAGTCGCCGACTCTTATTTCCATCAAAAAGGCAGCGGCAACCTCATCTTGGCCATTGCCGAGTATCGGGACTTCTTGACCTTTTTTCCCAATCACCCACGGGCCGACTATGCCCAGTACCAGGTCGCGCTCGGCTACTACAACCAAATGCACAGCTCCGATCGAGATCAAACGCCGACCTACAACGCGGTGGCAGAGTTCGAGAAGCTGATCGAGCTCTACCGAAACAGCCTATATGCAGAAGAGGGACGAAAATTCCTCCAGGAGTGTCGCGATCAGCTGGCGGATGCCGAGTTCAACGTGGGTCGCTTTTACTTCAAGACCCGAAAGCACTGTCGGGCCGCCGTTGCTCGGCTCAAAGGAGTGCTGGAGAACTACCCGACCTACAGCCACCTGGACCGGGTCTACTTCTATCTCGGCCAAGCCCACGTGCTTTGCGGCATGCCCACTGAAGCCATGCCCTATTACCAGCAGCTCCTCGATAACTATCCGGAAAGCGAGCACCGAGAAGAGGCGGCGCAGCAGCTCTCCAAGTTGCAAGAAGCATCGGTGTCCTAACGCGGCGTAGCCGCAACCAAATAGGCTCGCCGCGAGCTATCAGCTATCAGC
>SDBT01003047.1_pt1 | contig 29102 bp, 14 predicted proteins | sample 2277101 | NCBI WGS metagenome assembly SDBT01 (sample SAMN10404973, study PRJNA504765) | marine sediment metagenome | isolation source: marine sediment core GS10_PC15, 103 cmbsf | place: Arctic Ocean: Southern Knipovich Ridge | collected 2010
TACGGCGAGAGCGATGCGATTATAGCGTAGAGCGGCCCGAGATCTACTATAGAATCGCAGTTTGCTCCTCCCTGTCCGCCTAAGCGTATGATATCATTGGAGTGTTAACCGGACGGTAGTGATAGTACATGTACTTCTCACCAACTGGTTCGAGCAGCCCAACATCACGATACATCAAGAATTAAAAACAGCACGTGTATCCATCACGTAATCCTTGAATAAAGTTTAGATTCACGTCGAGTACAAGGTCCTCGAGTGCAGCTTCGCGTAATGGGTGGACCACGTCGACAGGTTTTACCTGTCGAGTGCTGCTCCGCTGTAATTCGTCTCCTCTGGAACATGAGCAACTCGCACGCGACCAGAGCCAACATAGCAGCCTGACGCCGATGCCGTTTATCGCACCGAGTAAATTCGAAGGTGTCGGCCGCGACGATTTCGTCTTCGCTGAGATCATCGTGTTTCCTCTAGCATCTTTTCAAGGCACTCGTCAAGAGGCACCTGACCGGCAGCCGAAAAGATGGCCGACGGTCTGACGAAGCCGATCGCACACGGATTCGACGCGTCCGTTCATGGATCCGTTGCAAATCCGGCGAAGTAGCCCTACTGCTTCAACCCCTTCAACACCGCGACGACATCCTCCGGATTGTCCGCCTCTATCCTGTACCCGTCTGGCGTCGTCAGGGTCAGCCTGGCACTGGCCGGCGCCCCCACAGCAGCAGCAACCCGAGCCCTGGCAGGCTTCCGCCCGGCCTTCCTGCCCACCTTCTTCGGAGGCTTCCCGGCCGCCTTCTCCCACCTCACGAGCGTCATGTAGCTCACACCCACCGCCTTCGCGGCCTGTCGAGCCGTCTTCCCATCCTCCCGGAGCTGCCTGTACTTCGCGAGCTTCTTCGCCTTCTGCTTTTCCGTGAGTCGCTTTGCCATCACGCACTTCCTTTCCAGTCGATTTCGTCCAGTTTGTCCTCGCTGCACATATCCTAGCCATGTCCCCAAGCCAGCGGAACTCGTCGCATAAGCAGCAGGTGCAGGGTTGGGCTCTGCAGAGCCTGGTACCGGCATTGTTCAGGCGCTCCAGAACCTGGGCCATGAGGCGCTGGGCTTGGATTCGGGCGGTGGCTGACATGGGGAGGATGGTAGCGGAGAATGGATGGGGGTGCAAGTCAGCTGTTGACGGGGTGCCTGTGGCAGGTGGCCCTGGTGGGGATGCTGTCTGACCTCACCAACCAGGTCAGGGGGGCTGCTGTCATCGCTTCGCCTTGGCCCAGGCCATGCGAGGAGTGCCCCTGCAGGTGATCGCCGAACTGGTTGACCACCGGACTCTGGCCATGACCAAGCGCTACGCACACCCGAAACCGCAAGTGCTGCAGGAGGCGGTGGAGAAGGTAGCGCAGGACCTAGAGGGCGCCGAGCCCTATGAGGTTATGCGGCTGCCTGTTGCCGACTGGCCAGGTGCCGCCACATCAACGCAGGAGGCCGAGAAGCCATCGCGAGCATGAATGCTGATCAGTCGCTGATTGGCCCCACCAGAAACCGCTTGTGAAGCGAAAATGACTTATCTATAGCCCTACTTGTCGGGTGGTGCCTAGGTGGACTGACTCGCGAGCCCGTCTGAAGTAAGGGAGATTCTAGTACTCCTCTGCCCCTCTGATAGAATGAAGTTTCTGAACGACCTAGAAACGTCATCAACCAGCGCTCCAAAAGTTGCCTCAGCGAACTCTGAAATGTCGGGCCGAGTTCCCCCATCCCTAATGGGCCAATCGTACTCTCGCTCAAGGTGGGGTAAACCCAGGACTCTAAGCCCCGCCTTTCCATAGAACACCCGAGCGTGCACGATGATTGAGGTGGCCATCCCCCCGCCGACCGGGAACAAGATCCTTGCCTCGTACCAGGCGTCGTCCCGAAGGTTCATAACTTCTTCTGCAGGACCAGTCTTGGTGCCTTCAACAGAGGCTAGACGGAGACCTTTTGTCTCCGGAATATCCAAGAAAGAGTTGTAGAACATCGTCAACAGTACACCACAGTCTGAACGGAACTGCTCCGCATCCTGCTCTGACCTCTCCCAGGCATCAATCAACATGGAATACTTCACAACAGCCTCCTTTCCCATTGCATAGCGCTGACCTATGCAAATCGGCAGCATAGCGCCCGACTAAGGAAATTGCAAGATAAAACCGTAGCCAGGTATTCGAGGATCTGGTCCATGAAGCGCTACGCTTAGATTTGAACGGTGGTGCCAGCCATGTGGAGGATGGTAGCGGAGAGGGAGTGGGGGTGCAAGTAGGCGTTGGCGGGGCCTGTGGCACGTGGCCCTGGTCGAGGTGGTGTCGGACCTCGACGGCCAGTGCGCCCAGGTGGCAGAGGTAGCGAACGGGCTTGCGTTTCAGGATTCCATGGTGGTAACCTGGCTTCCCATCCCGACCTGGAGGAGTACGGGCAGTGAACACATGGACCCGCGGGCTGCTGGTTGTCGCTCTTGCATCGGTCGTTCCTGGATGCGGCCAGGAACCCCCACCGGCAGAGCCGCCAGTCCAGAAGCCCGCCACCTGCCCAGCCTCGTTTCTCGGAGCTTTCCAGGCAGGTGATGCCCAGGGCGTGGAATCCAACCTGGCTTGTATCTATGATGTCAAGTTACACTAAACTTTCAGACGAAAGCTATTATTATGGAACAAACGTCAAACAAATATCCAAAAACTATCTATTGTGACCAACAGGTCTTTTCAAGAGCTGTAAAATACCAAAACTGGACTGATGATGAGTCTCTGGGAACAATCATCTTGCCCTATGTCAAGTCTGGCAAATTACGCTTGGCACCGTCACTTGCCCACTATACCGAGACACTAATTGACGTAGATGTTGATGAGGAAGATGACTATAGGTTGAGAGAAACTAACAGGCTAGACGAGCGTCAAGCAATAGCTCGTCTCATTGTTGAGCTTTCTGACTCCAAGACAACAGTTCCAAGCTGGGTATGGCAGGCTCTCATTGATTTCTTGATGCACATCTCAAGCATTGTGCCCAGTGCGATTATCCCTGACGCAATTAGTACATTGTCTGAAATGGACCAAAATCAAACAATAGAAAATCTTCTACAATTGGTAAGAGATCGGAACTATCACGATCCAGAATATTATAAATATGTTTGGACGCGGAAAATCACAAGCCAAATTGCTCAACTGTATGCTAGATGCCCGTTATGGATCGAGAGAATGGTCAATGATGTAATAAAAGAACGAAAGCAACGATTCAGTGTCCTAGACCATCTTGACGAATTGCCTCTTTTCGAATTGCGTAACATTGTTAGACAGCTAAAAGAGACTCAAATAGAAAGGAAAAAGCGCCAGCGCGCGAAGCGTCTGTGGCAGAAAAACCGCAAGATGCTTATAAAGGCATATGCATCTGACGATATAATTCAAGGGCTTTCTTTCTACCTGAATAATCAAGAGAAGCTTCCGAAGTTGTTCAATATGGACGAAATCTCTAAGCACTGGGAAGCTTTTGAAAAGAACATTGGAAGAAAAATACAAATTAGAAAACCACTGCCCACCTCATTGAATTCCTCTGATTCCAGATATTATAGTCGCGTTGTTTTCATTGGTCTAATGCAGCCATTGGTGGAAAACCTTCTTGCCAATGCTTCTCTGCCTACTTCAAGGACAGCGATATACGTCGCTGCCCACCAGATCGACCAGTCTATTAGTGGCAAACTTCCTGGGACAGGAAATGTTCTTGACTGTGAGCATGGACTAGCTCTTCATTTTGTAGATATCATATATACCAGAGATCTAGGATTCGCCACAATACTAAGGAAGGCTTCAAAAAACCTCAATCTTGAACACGTGAAAATATGTTGTACAAAGAATGAACTACAAAGAGCCCTTAGATTCTAGTGCTCATAGTAAGGACCCAAAATAAGCCATCCACAACAACACCAATTCTCCCACCACGGGACCTCCTTGTCGAACAGCTTCTCCATCCACCGCCAGGCGAACTCCTCGGCCTTGTCCTCGTGGAAGTCCTCGGAACCGCGCTGGCCGTTCTTGACGATATACTTCGCGTGGCCGACCTCGTGCAGGTAGACCTGGACCAGGTAGGCATCCCAGATCTGCTTCAGGAAGCGCTTGGTGCAGATCTTACGCAGGTAGTGGCTCAGCGGACGGTTGACCGCCTCGATTTCCTTTGGGTGGGGGTCGTCCAGGAAGATGCAGTAGAACGGCTTGCCGTTGCCCTTGACTTCCTGGCAGATGCCGAGGCCGTCCAGGCGCCGGTTCTGGTGACCCGTCAGGATGATCACCTGCCTTCGCGGGCCATAGCCCGCTACGGCGGGCGACGGCCTGGTGTCGCCCGGCGTCGGGTAGCCTCTCGTCGCCGAGCAGACGGATCCACCTGCGGCTGCCCGGCGTATCCTTGAGGGCCAAGATGCCTCCTCGGTGCTGCCAGGCCAATTCCGAGGTGAGGTCGTCCAGGATTCTTCTGATGGTCTTGTCGTCTGGCATGGGTCATCTCCGCGACGAGTTCCTGCAGCCGAAACCTTGCATCCACCTCTGACAGGGATCCATCCATTGCCGAAGAACATCTGGCCAGGCTTCGGTCCGACTTCTACCTGTCTCGCCGCTTGTGGTATTGTGGCCTGCTCCGGATCCCGTTGACTACCACCGCTCCACCCGGGTACAGTTCCTCCTTACGACAGGACGCCAGCAAGGAAGTGACGCAAGATGCGATTTCGTCGAGATTTTCGAGGATCATCAGCAGCTTGCGTGACCGTAGATGTCAGGCCCAGCTGGCACAATGAGAACGGCGGCGTCATCAATCCGAGGGAGGTCCGAATGGCATGAAGCTGAAGGCATCCATCATCAGGGTGATGAGCCGGGACGACCTCAAGGCCGTGATCGATGAGCACGGGATTACCAGCGTCGACCGCCGCAACCGTGATTCCATGGCCAAGTCTGTCGGCCGTCGCAAGGAAATCCAGGCCGAGGACCTGCTGCCGCACCTTGCCGAGACGCAGGTCAAGGAAATCTGTGAGAAGATGGGCCTGTCTTCAGTGGGCCGGAAGAACGCGCTGGCCGAGGCGCTACTCGACCAGTTCGGCTCCGACGAGGGTGGAGAGAAGGCCCAAAAAACCGGCCTGCCGAGAAAGGCCAGGCAGACCAGCCTGCTTGGGGATGGGCCGCTGTTTGAAAAAAAACCGGCACTGAAGCCCGGCCCTGCTTCGACTCCCCCGAAGCCTGCACGCAAGCCGGTCATCGGGCGAAAACTGAAATCCTTCGACATTCTGGCGCCTGGCACCCGCATCCTGGTGCGAGACGCGGAGTGGTTGGTGCGGCGGGTGGACAAGACCACCTTCGGTGGGCAGGCGGTCCGGGTGGTTGGAATCTCCGAGTTGGTCCGGGATAAGGAAGCCGTTTTCCTGACCGAGCTCGAGCCGTCCATCGAGGTTCTCGACCCGGCCGACACCAGGATCGTGCCGGACCCGTCCCCGGCCTACCGGGCATCCCTGTTGTACATGGAGAGCCTGCTGCGGCAGACACCGCCGACCGACGAGAACCTGTACATCGGCCAGCATGCGGCCATGGACCTGGTGCCCTTCCAACTCGACCCGGCAGTTCATGCCTTGCAGCAGCCCCGCCAGCGCATCCTATTGGCCGACGCCGTAGGCCTGGGCAAGACCATGGAGTGCGGCATCCTGTTGTCCGAGCTGATTCGCCGCGGCCGTGGCAAGCGCATCTTGGTGCTGGCAATCAAAAGCATGTTGACCCAGTTCCAGAAAGAACTCTGGAGCCGGTTCACCATCCCGCTGACCCGTCTGGACTCGGTGGGCATCCAGCGCATCCGCCACAACATCCCAACCAACCACAATCCGTTCTACTACTACGACAAGGCGATCATCTCCATCGACACGCTGAAGCAGGACGCCGAGTACCGCACCTACCTTGAGAACGCCTACTGGGACGTGATCGTGATCGACGAGGCCCAGAACGTGGCCGAGCGCGGCAAAAAGCGCTCGCTACGTTCCAAGCTGGCAGACCTGCTGGCATCGCGATCGGACACCCTGATCATGCTGTCGGCCACTCCCCACGACGGCAGGGCGCGCTCGTTCGCCAGCCTGATGAACATGCTGGACCCGACCGCCATCGCAGACCCGGAGAAGTACACCAAGGACGACATCAAGGGCCTGTTCATCCGGCGCTTCAAGAAGGACATCAAGGAACAGGTCCAGGAGTCCTTCAAGGATCGGCGCATCCACCTGGAACACTGCCCGGCCTCCACCGAGGAAGAGCAGGCCTACGATGCGTTCGTGGATACCCGGTTCGCCAAGCTCGACCAGCGCAAGGGGGCCGGGCAGCTCTTCAAGACGACCCTGGAGAAAGCGCTTTTCTCGAGCCCGGCGGCTTGCCTGAAGACCATCGGTAACCGCATCAAGACCATCGAGAAGAAGGAAGATCCCGAGTGGAAGGTGGACATTCAGGCGCTGGAAACGCTACGTGAAGAGGTCATGCGCATCGGCGTCAAGGAGTTCGCCAAGTACCAGCGCATGCTTGGAGTTATCCGGGACGCCCCCCAGGGACTGGGATGGACTGGAGATGACCCCACCGACCGGCTGGTCATCTTCACCGAGCGGATCAAGACCATGGAGTTTTTGCGGGAGCACCTGGTCCGCGACCTGAAGCTCTCCGATGGACAGGTCGCGACGCTCCACGGCCAGATGCCGGACATGGAGCAGCAGAAAGTGGTGGAGGCCTTCGGAAAGGACGAAGCCCCAGTCCGGTTGCTGATCGCCTCGGACGTGGCCTCCGAGGGTATCAACCTGCACTACCTGTGTCACAAGATGGTCCACTTCGACATCCCCTGGTCGCTGATGGTGTTCAAGCAGCGCAACGGCCGCATCGACCGGTACGGGCAGGATCACGAACCGCAGATATTCTACCTGGTGACCGACAGCCGAAACGCAAAGATAAAGGGGGACGCCCGGATCCTGGAGCTGCTGATCGAGAAGGACCAGCAGGCGGTGGAGAACATCGGCGACCCGGCGAACATCATGGGTGTGCACGACACCGAGTCCGAGGAGCAGATCACCGCCCGGGCAATGGAAGAGGGTTTGTCCAAAGAGCAGTTCGGCCAAAAGCTCGAGGAGATGCAGGCCGAGGCGTTCGATCCGCTGGCGGCTTTCATGGGCGAACCTCAGCCGACCGGCGAGGAGGCGCAGAAGATGACCCGGCCTGTTCACAGCCTGTTCCCGAACGACTACGCCTACTTCCAGGAAGCCATCAAGCAGATTCAGCAGGAGGAGTGGCTCCAGGTGGAGTTCTACCCGGAAGATCAACGCCTGGAGTTGACCGCTCCGGAGGACCTGCAGCACCGCTTCCGGTTCCTGCCGCGGGAGATCTGGCCCGAGCAGGGTGGCTTCGCGCTTTCGGCCGACAACCGGACCATCCAGGACGAGATCAAGCGCTGCCGCAAGGACGAGCTGGCCTGGCCCACGGTCCACTACCTGTGGCCGCTCAACCCGGTGGTGGAGTGGGCCAACGACAAGGTGCTGGCCGCTTTCGGGCGTCACGAGGCGCCGCTCATCAGCCTGCCAAACGGTGCCCTCGAGGACGGGGAGGTTGTTTTCGTGGTCTCGGGCCTGATTCCCAACCGCAAGAGCCACCCCCTGGTGCACACCTGGTTCGGGGTGCGCATGAAAGACGGGAAGTTAGCTGGCATCGAGCCCTTCGAGAACCTGCAGGAGCGCCTCGGACTGGGACGCACGAAACTCGCCAATCTCGGAGATTCGGACAAGGACGCGGCAGACCTGCAGTCGCTGCTGTCCGAGGTAGTCAAGCAGGCCAAGGAGCACATGGGCAAGGAGCGCACCGCGTTTGAAGACCAGATCAACCCCAAGCTGGACGCGAAGCTTAAATCGCTCGAGGAACTGCGCACGCGCCACGAGGCTCAGGTCGAGTTCCGCTTTGCCAACCAACATGAGCGGAGGGGGCGCGAACGGCGACGGGTCGCTGAGTTGTTCGACGAGTTCATCGGCTGGGTGGAGGACACCATGACCACCGAAGACAACCCCTACATCCAGGTGGTCGCGGTGCTGCGTGGGAGCAACTGATCATGGCCATGGACACCACCGGCATCCACAACGAGAACGAGTTCTACACCCACCACTACCTCAGCGCCATCCTCGAGGAAGACCTCAAGGACGTGTTCCGCAAGTGGAACCAGCGGCGCGAGGTGGAGAAGGTCAAAACCCCCTGGGCCGAGCTGGCCGCGCTCCAGCAGGATTTCTTCCGCATGCGCGCCCGGCTGGAACGGGAGCGCAAGCCCGAGGGTCGCCTGGAGCTTCAGCACGAGTTCCTGGCGCAGCTTCTGCTCTCGCTGGGTTACGAATTCAAGCCTGGATTTGTCGAACTGGACGACGAGTTGCGCCTGCCGGTGCTCGGGACGCTCAGGAAGCCCAACGGGGCGCCCGAAATGTGGATCCTCGAGGCCCTGGAGCCGAACGGGGAAGACCAGGACCCGCTGACCGTGGGGTTGGATCCGTTTCAGCTGCCCGAGGACCAGGATGACGCAGCCAGTCTGCTGGAGAGCACCTGGGACGATCTGATCACCAAGCGGGTGTTCGGTCAGGCAGAGCCGCCCCGCTGGGTTCTGCTGGTCTCGGACGCACAGCTGGTGTTGGTGGACCGGAGCAAGTGGAACGAGAAACGCCTGCTGCGCTTCGACCTGGTCGAGATCCTGGGACGCCGCGAGACGAGCACCTTGCAGGCCACGGCCGCCCTGTTGCACCGCGACAGCGTCTGCCCGGCCGAAGGATCGAGCCTGCTCGACAGCCTGGACGAAAACTCCCACAAGCACGCCCACGGCGTGTCCAAGGACCTGAAGTACGCCTTGCGCAAGGCCATCGAGCTCTTGGGCAACGAAGCGGTCGCCTATCTGCGCGAGGTCCGCAAGAAGGGCGTGTTCTCGGGTGAGGAGCAGCTCGACCCCCAACAACTCACCCTGGAATGTCTCCGGTACATGTACCGGCTGCTGTTCCTGTTCTACATCGAGGCCCGGCCCGAGCTGGGCTACGCGCCCATGAAGGCCACCGCCTACCGGTTGGGCTACAGCCTTGAGTCTTTGCGGGACCTGGAGCTGGTCCGGTTGACCACCGAGGAATCCCGCAACGGGTTCTTCATTCACGAGTCGCTCAAGATGCTGTTCGAGCTTGTCCATGAAGGGTTCGAGCCCAGCCAGATGGAAATGCCCGGCAAGGAGCGGCCCCAGCACGACGATTTCCGGATGGTGCCCCTGCGGTCGCACTTGTTCGACCCGGAGCGCACGCCCCTGCTCGACTCAGTGAGGATTCGCAACCAGGTCTGGCAGGAGATCATCAGGCTGATGTCCCTGTCCAGCCCCAAGGGCAGGCGACAGCGCCGTGGGCGGGTGTCCTACGCCCAGCTGGGCATCAACCAGCTGGGTGCGGTCTACGAGGCATTGCTGTCCTTTTCGGGCTTCTTCGCCGACGACGATCTGTACGAGGTCAAGGCGGCCAATTCCGAGGTCAACGAGCTGGAGACGGCCTACTTCGTCAAGGAAGCCGACCTGCCCAAGTACACCGAGGATGAGCGGGTCTACGACGAGGACGGCAACCTGCAAAAGTATCCCAAGGGGACCTTCATCTACCGCCTGGCGGGCCGCAACCGGCAGACCTCGGCCTCCTACTACACCCCGGAATCGCTCACACGCACCCTGGTCAAGTACGCCCTCAAGGAACTGCTCGAGGACGAGGACGGCAACCTCAAGAAGACGGCCGACGAGATTCTGCACCTGACGGTGTGCGAGCCAGCCATGGGCAGCGCGGCCTTCTTGAACGAAGCCATCAACCAGATCTCCGAGATCTACCTGGAGGCCAAGCAGCGCGAGCTGGGCGAGCGCATTCCGCACGATCGGTATGCCTGGGAGAAGCAGCGCGTCAAGATGTACCTGGCCGACAACCAGGTGTTCGGAGTTGACTTGAACCCGGTGGCGGTGGAGCTGGCCGAGGTGTCGCTGTGGCTGAACTCCATCTTCGAGGGCGGATTCGTACCCTGGTTCGGCGGGCAGTTGGTGTGCGGCAACTCCCTGATCGGGGCCCGCAGGCAGGTGTTCACGGCCGAGCAGATAGCTGGTGACAAGAAGGGCAAGCAGGCCGGTTGGCTTGACCAGGTGCCCAAGCGGATACCCCTGGGTACGAAGCGACCGGAGGGATCGATCTACCACTTCCTGCTCGGGGACAGGGGGATGGCCGTCTATGGGCAGGGCAACGAGGGCAAGCCCATCAAGCAGATGGCCGGAAAGTATCTCAAGGAAATCGACCGCAAGCGAGCGGCGTTGTGCGAGCCGTTGAAGCAAGACGAGATAGAGAACCTGGAGCGGTTATGCACGGCCATCGACAAGAACTGGGCGGCGCATGTGGAGATGCTGCGGGATGTCCGGAAGCGAACCACCGACTACTTGGCGGTGTACGGGAAAGAGCCGCGGGTATCGGTGCCAACACCGACGACGACCCGGGACAAGGATAGGATTTGGGAGGGGGAGCTGGAGTCTCGGGGATTGAGGGCGTCCAGTGCGTATCGGCGGCTCAAGCTGGCGATGGACTATTGGTGCGCGTTGTGGTTCTGGCCCATCCAAAAGGCCGACCTGCTGCCGTCACGGGACGAGTTCCTGTCCGACCTGGCGTTGCTCTTGGACACGACTGTGCTTTCCAATATACAGGGAGCAGCACAGAAGGACCTGTTTGCGCCGACCATGGCGGCCGACAAGGCGCAGAAGCTGGCCAAGGAACTGGGCATCGTGGATGTGGCCAGCGTGGTGGAGCGTAACGAGCGGCTGCAGTTGGTGGAGGAGTTGGCGGCAAGGCATCGGTTTCTACACTGGGAGATAGAGTACGCCGATCTGTTCGAGGAGCGTGGTGGGTTCGATCTGATGATCGGTAATCCGCCGTGGATACGGGTCGAGTGGAAGGAAGCCGATATCCTTGGCGACGCGGATCCGTCTTTCGTGTTGAAGAAGCTATCGGCAGTCCAGACGGCCGAACGTCGGGAAGACGCGATCGAGGACGGGATCCGGCTTTTTGCTTACTACTCCGGGCATGAGTCGGCAGCTGGCACGCAGGAATTCTTGGCTGCGAAGGTGAACTACCCTGGCCTGCAAGGGGTCAAGGTCAATCTGTACAAGGTGTTCCTGCCGGTGGTATGGAACTGGGCCTCGAGTGGTGGCGTGAGCGGTCTGTTACATCCTGAGGGAGTGTATGATGATCCAAAGGGCGGGTTACTGCGAGAGTCCCTGTACGCCAGGCTTCGCGGGCACTACCAGTTTGCCAACGAAAGAAATCTCTTCGGCGATGTCGATCATCACCAGAAGTTCAGCATCAACATCTTCGGGCCGAGCGGGAATGTCCGGTTTTCGCACCTTGCCAACCTGTTCTCGCCGTATTCGGTTGATGCTTGTCATGAGCACCAAGGCGGGGGGGCTGTTCCGGGCATCAAGACCGAGGACAACCGGTGGAATCTGGAGGGCCATCGTAAGCGGATCATCACTGTCGACAGGGAGTCTCTGAAGCTTTTTGCTGCGCTCTACGACGAGCCCGGGACCATCCCTGAGCAGGCAAGACTCCCTGCTCTCCACTCATCCGAACTTGTCTCCGCTCTGCGCAAGTTCTCATCACACACTGTTAGCCTCTCGACCAGTGGTGACTTCTTGTCTACTGACATGTGGAATGAAACACGTGCGCAGAGGGCTGGGACAATCAAGCGAACGACCTGCTTTCCAGATATGCCGCAGGAGTTGGTTCTTTCAGGCCCCCATTTCTTTGCCGGCAACCCACTCTATAAAACTCCCCGCGCTGTCTGTACACAGAACAGCTACTACGACGTGATCGACCTTGCCGACCTGCCAGACGACTACCTGCCTCGCACGAACTACGTTCCTGCGTGCTCCGAAAGAGAGTATTTCAAGCGGACAAAAAAAGTCCCATGGGCTCTTGATGGGAGATCTCTGGTAACCGACTACTACAGATTATTAGCAAATAACATGATCGGTCCGGCATCTGAAAGAACCCTTCAGGTGGCACTGATACCGGAGGGAACGGCTCATATCTACACCGCAAATAGCTATGTCTTTCCAGAAGAAAAACTCCTTGTGTTGGCTGTCGCTACTTGGATGTCAGTACCGATAGACTTCTTCGTGAAAACAACAGGATCGGGTCATTTCCAACCTAATCTCGCTAGGAGATTACCAATTGTCACGGAATATCCAAGAGAACTCACACTACGAACACTAGCATTGAATTGCTTGACGAAATACTACTCTGACCTGTGGTCTAGACTATACGAATTGTCTTTCGGCCAAGACCAATGGGCGAAAAACGACAATCGATTGAGAGATGGTTACTTTGCTAAGCTCAGGTCAGGTTGGTCTAGAGGCAGCGCGTTGCGTTCGGATTTTGAGCGTCGCCAAGCTTTGGTCGAGATCGATGTCCTGGTGGCCATGGGCCTTGGCCTATCACTTGAGGAGCTTCAGACCATCTACCGCGTCCAGTTCCCTGTCATGCGCTTCTACGAGTCCGACACATGGTACGACCAAAATGGCCGTATATTGTTCACCAACTCCAAGGGCTTGGTCGGTGTCGGCTTGCCTCGCAAGGCTAAGAAGGGCGACGACACGCCAGGCTGGGAAGACGTCAAGGACATTAAGAAGGGCACAGTGGAGCAGGTGATTATGGACGACACCCTGCCTGGTGGCCCTCGAGAAAAGAAGATCACTTATATGGCTCCGTTCGACCTCTGTAACAGAGAGCGAGACTACGAGGTGGTCTGGGCAGAGTTCGAGCGCCGGTTCGGCAAGGTGAGGCCCAAGAAATGATCCCATCCGTGCTCACCCAGCATGTGCGCCGTGGGATCGAGGACTTCCTGCGGACCTCGTTTCCCATCTCGACCCACCTGTTCCACGGTCTGATCGACGATTTGCTCGACGCCCCCGGCGAGGTATTCAAGGGGCCCTTCCTATCCATCCAGCTTCCGTTCCTCCAGGGCGAAGGCGGCGCGGACTTCTTCCCCGACGTGCCCCTCGGCTTTCCTCCCTGGAAACACCAGGAACAGGCATTCCGGCGCCTGGGCGGAACCAAACCGAGGTCGACCCTGGTGGCGACCGGGACTGGGTCGGGTAAGACCGAGTGCTTCCTGTACCCGATCCTGAGCCACTGCTACAAGAACCGCGACCAGACCGGCCTCAAGGCCATCCTGGTCTACCCCATGAACGCCCTGGCCTCCGACCAGGCCATGCGCATCGCTCGCACCATCTGGGACAACGACAAGCTCAAAGGCAACGTGACCGCCGGTCTGTTCGTGGGCCAATCCGAAAAGAACCCGCTGAAGGTGATGACCCGCGACGGGATCATCACCTCCAAGGAGACCCTGCGGCTCAGCCCACCCGACATCCTGCTGACCAACTACAAAATGCTCGACTACCTGCTGGTGCGGCCTAAGGACTATCCCCTGTGGAAGCACAACGGCCCCGAAACCTTACGCTACCTGGTTGTCGACGAGTTGCACACCTTCGACGGGGCTCAGGGAACCGACCTGGCTTGCCTGATCCGGCGGCTCAAGGCCCGGCTGAACACGCCAGAGAACTACCTGTGCTGCGTTGGCACCTCGGCCACCATGGGCGACGAGACCGGCCAGGACTCGCTGGTGGACTACGCCCGCACCGTGTTCGACGAAGAGTTCGACCAGGACGCGGTCATCACCGAGGCCCGCAAGACCGCGGGCGACTTCCTGTTCGACAGCCTGATCTCCCGGCTGGAAGTGGTCTCGGCCGACGCAACCGAGGCTCTGGACCCGTCCGGCTACGACGACTACTCAGCCTATGTCAGAGCTCAGCACGGCTTGTGGTTCGATCGACCCATCTCGGAAGCCGAGTTCGGCGAGAACGCTTGGCGGTTCGAGTTGGCCGAGCACCTCAAGGGACACTATTTCTTCCAGAACCTGCTGAAAGTCCTGGGTGGCAAACCGCGGACGTTTGCTGAGGTGTTTGAGGAGATCCAGGGACGCACGCACGGTTTCAAGGAAGCGGACAGCACCTTGCGTGAAAACCTGCTGGTTAGCCTGCTGAGCCTGGTGTCCGAGGCCCGGGTGCAGATCGAGACCGTCGACGGACAGACCAGGGCCGCGCCGTTCCTGAACGTACGACTTCAGCTCTGGCTGCGCGAGCTACGGCGCATGGTTTGCGAGGTCTCGTCCCAGCCGCGGCTGCGCTTCGCAGACGACCTGACCGAAGAGCAACAGGCCAGTTTTCTGCCACTGGTCCACTGCCGGGAGTGCGGCGCCATGGGCTGGGCCGGGATGAAGCGGCAGCATGAAGACCGGGTCAATCCGGACCTGCAAGCCTTCTACGTCGGCCACTTCGGCTCGCCGCCCAGCCCCAACGTGATCTACCTGTTCCCGGACAGCGCCGACAAACCGCCACCCGGGGTTGACGGCAACCTGCAGCGCTTGTGCCCAGGATGCCTGTACTTGTATCCCCACGGACAGAAGAGCTGTACCAGCTGCGGGAACACAGTGCTGATCGACGTCCTGGTGCCCGATTCCAGGGTCAAGCGCGGGAAGCGATTCATCAGCCTGAACCGCTGCCCTTATTGCGGGGCCAGGGACGGGCTGACCGTGCTGGGCTCCCGGGCCGCCAGCCTGATCAGCGTGCTGATCACCCAGCTGTTCTCGTCGACCTACAACGACGACAAGAAGCTGTTGGCCTTTTCGGACTCGGTCCAGGACGCCGCCTACCGGGCCGGTTTCTTCGGCGCCCGCACCTTCCGGTTCAATTCCCGGGCGGCTCTGCAGCAGTTCGTGCAGGCAGAAGGAGATGGCTTAAACCTGGAGGAGCTGCCGAAACGGTTCTGTCGGTTCTGGGGCGACCGTCTGGGCGAGCTGAACTTCGTGACCACCTTCCTGCCGCCGGACATGGCCTGGCTGGAAGATGTCGATTACCTTCACGCAAAGGGCAAGCTCCGGAAGGACGGCGACCTGCGCTCGCTGATCGAGCGCCGCATCGGCTGGGAGGTCCTCAGCGAGTACGGTTTCCGGGCCCGCATCGGCCGCACCCTGGAGAAGACCTCCTCGTCGGTGGCCCATGTGGATCCGGCCCTCCTCGACGGGGCGGTGGAGCGGCTGCTTACCCCCGTCCGGAACGAGTTCGGCTCGCTCCGCAAGCTCCCGGCCGAAGACCTGCGTCGCTTCCTGCTAGGGATGCTGGTTCACCTGAAGGACGAAGGCGGGGTGATGCACCCGGGATGGGACAGCTACATCGAGCGGCGCGGTAACACCTACTTGATCAGCAAGCACATCCACTGGATGCCCAACTTTGGCTACCGCTCCAGAACCCCAGCCTTTTTGTCCAGCAGCTACATCGAACGGTTTGATCGGTTGCTCAGCAATTCCCCCACCCACCGCACCTGGCACCAGGCCTGGGCCGAGAAGTGTTTTGTGGTTCAGCACGCGATGATCGCCTCGGACACCGACAGTCTCTACCCAATGGTCATCAAGTCCCTGATCGCCGAGGGGATCCTGGAAGAGCGGTCCGTGGGCAGAGACATGGTCTGGGGAATCCGTCCGAAAGCGCTCGTGGTCTCCGGAGAGGTGTCCCAGCTGCGGTGTTCGGAGTGTGACCACAACGCATCGGTGGCCACCTCCGAGCTGGACCAGTGGACCGGTGCCCGCTGCCTGCGCTTCCACTGCCACGGGAGCTACAAACCGGTCGAGGCGCGGGAGGACTACTACCGCAAGCTGTACGCCAGCGGGGACATCGAGCGGCTCATCCCGGCCGAGCACACCGGATTGCTCGAGCGCGAGGAGCGCGAGGAACTCGAGCGGCAGTTCAAAGCCCAGAAGGAGACGAGAAAACCCTGGTACCCCAACATGCTCTCCTGCACCCCGACCCTGGAGATGGGCATCGACATCGGCGACCTGTCGTCCCTTGCGCTTTGCTCCGTGCCACCCAACCAGGCCAGCTACCTGCAGCGCATCGGCCGGGCCGGACGCCGGGACGGCAACTCCCTGAGCCTGACCGTGGCCAACGGCCGTCCCCACGATCTGTTCTTCTACGCGGAGCCCGAGGAGATGATCGCCGGGCAGGTGGAGCCGCCAGGCGTGTTCCTGCAGGCCTCGGCCGTGCTGGAGCGCCAGTTGGCCGCCTGGTGCTTCGACCGCTGGGTGGAGACCGGAGTGCCTGCCAATGCGGTCCCGGACCGGCTGACGACCGTGCTCAATCACCTGGAGCCGCCGGATCCGACCTGGTTCCCGCACGACCTGCTGCAGTTCATCGAGTTGAACCGGACCGAGCTTCTGGGCGGGTTCCTGGCCCGGTTCGAGCTTCCGGAAGACTCGCCGGTGAGCGTCCACCTGAAGACCTACATCGCCGGAGGCCGAGACAACAAGGGCAGCCTGGCCTGGCGTATGCTCGACGGATTGCGCCGGCTACTGAAAGAGCGCAGCGGTCTCAAGACCAAGATCAAACTGCTGCGGGAACGCATCAAGGCCAAGGAGAAGGAGACCGCCCGAAGCAAGAACCACGCGGATGAGCTCAGGGACCTGGTACGCGAGAAGGGAGCCCTGCAGGCCCTGTCACGGAGCATCTCGAACCGTAACGTGTTCAACCATTTCACGGACGAAGGGGTGCTGCCCAACTACGCCTTCCCCGAGGCGGGGGTGACCCTGCGGTCGGTCATCTACCGTAAACGGGAGAAGGCCAAGGAAGGCGAACGGTCGTACCAGACCTGGTCCTACGACTACGAGCGCCCAGCAGCCGCTGGACTGAGCGAGCTGGCACCGGACAACAAATTCTACGCGGGTGGGCGTGGGGTCAAGGTCGACCAGATCGACCTGGGCCAGTCGCCCATCGAGATCTGGCGACTGTGCCCTGAGTGCTCATACGCCGAGCTGGAGGGCAAGAAGGAGAAGCAAAAAACCTGTCCCAGGTGCTCGGACCCGCAGTGGGCCGACGAGGGTCAGCGCCATCCCATGCTGCGCCTGCGCCAGGTGCTGGCCAACACGGCGGACAGGGACAGCCGCATCACCGACGACTCGGACGACCGCGAGCCGAACTTCTACAATCGGCAGATGCTGGTGGATTTCGAGGCCGAGCACTTCACCAAGGCCTTCAAGCTCGACAGCGAGGACCTGCCCTTTGGCTTCGAGTTCCTGTCCCGCTGCAACTTCCGCGAGATCAACTTCGGGAAGAAGGGCGATCTGGGGTCCGACGTCAAGGTGGCCGGGTTGGAGTTCCCCCGCAACGGCTTTCTGATCTGCCGACACTGCGGCAAGGTCCAGGACGACCGGAGCCGCCGGGACGACCAGCCGAAGATCCAGCACGCCTTCACCTGTACCGCCCGCAACCAGGACTCCGAGGCCAACCTGATCGAGTGTATCTACCTGTACCGGGAGCTCGATTCCGAGGCCATCCGCATCCTGCTGCCGGTGACCACCTTCGCGGGTTCCGACCGCATGCTGCACTCGTTCGTGGCCGCCATGCACCTGGGCCTGAAACGCCGCTTCCAGGGCAACATCGACCACCTGCAGACCGCTCTGTACGAGGAGCCGGTACCCAACTCGACCCTGCGCAGGCAGTACCTGGTGTTGTACGACACGGTGCCCGGCGGCACCGGCTACCTCAAGCAGCTCATGCAGTCTCCGGACGAGTTGATGGAGGTCATCGAGAGCGCCCTGGAGGTGCTGACCACTTGCACCTGCACCCAGGATCCGGACAAGGACGGGTGCTACCGCTGCTTGTTCGCCTACCGGCATTCCTACGACATGAAGGAGACCTCGCGGCAGACCGCGGTTGAGCTGCTGTCCGATATCGCCCGGCGCCGGGACCGGCTGGTGGAGACCGACTCGTTGAGCACCATCTCCATGGACGCCATCTACGACAGCGTCCTGGAGGCCAAGTTCATCGAAGCCCTCCGCCTGGTCAAGGTGGATGGCCAGCCCGCCGTCATGACCAAGGAGCTCGTCAACGGCAACCCGGGATTCCACTACCGGTTGGGCGGCAGGGCCTGGACCATCGAGTGCCAGGTGCCGCTGGGTGAGTCGCAGTGCGTGTCCGTGCCCTGCAAGACGGATTTCGTCATCCGCCCGGCGCGCGCCCGGGATGGGGGCAAACCGATCGCGGTGTTCACCGATGGGTACCACTTCCACAAGGACCGCATCGGTCAGGACATGGCCCAACGCATGGCCTTGCTGCGCAGTGGGCGCTTCCTGGTCTGGTCTTTGACCTGGCATGACGTGGAAAGCGCCTTTACGAAGGTGGACCCACACGCGAAGCACTTCCAGAACTACCTGGACACCGGCTCTACGCCCATGGGCCACCAGTTCGGTCCCTTCGCCGAGGCGTATGGGGCGGGAGGACTGCAGGCCGCCAACGGGGAGAGCAGCTTCGACTGGCTGGTTCGCTTCCTGAAAGGCCCCGACCCGAACCTCTGGCGGGCCTATGCCGCTGTCCATGGCCAGATGTTCATCGAGGGGCAGAAATACGCCGTCGAGAAAGAGTGGGAGAAGTGGGTGGTGGGGGTCAACGAGGTCTTCCCCGGCGACATGGCCCCGCTGCTCACCCAGAAACGTGGCGAAGGCCTGCTGGGGCTGTGCGAGAAGCACGGAAAGGGCAAGGACAAGTTACTGCGCCTGTTCGTCTCCATGTCCAAGGAGGCCGTGGCCAGCAAGGACCCCACCGGGCTGCGGGTGGGCTGCCAGCTAGAAGATGACCCGGCTGCCCAGCAGCATGGTGACTTCGTGTCCATCTGGACTGGTTTTCTTCGGCTTTACAACCTGTTCCAGTTCCTGCCCAACGTCTTCTTCGTGACGAAAACGGGTCTGGCTGAGCAAATCTACGACGCCATCACGGCCGAGGGGGATCCCCACCTGGACGAGCACCTGCGCCAGGCGGACGAGGGTGCCTGGCGTGAGGTCCAGGAGGAGACCGACCCGGAGCTGCATCCGCTGCTGTGGACCCTGTTGGGCCAGGGGTGGACACCACCAGAGGTGCCGCCCTTCGAGTTCACCGACGAGGTGGGCACGACCATCGCCGAGGCCGAGTTGGGCTGGCCCGAGTTGCGAATCGCAGTGCTGGACGAACCCCAGTTGGAGTACCGGGACGTGTTCGAACAAGCCGGGTGGCGCGCCCTGGCTCTCTCTGAGGTCATTCAAGACCCTGCGGACCTTCTCGCTGCGCGCAAACGTGGAGGAACCAGATGACCGCACCCAACGCTGGCATCGTGGTGGCCATTGCGGATGACTTCCTGAGCGCCTTTGCGGACATTCCCCGCAAGCAGCAGGCCAAGGTGATCCAGTTCATCAACAAGTTCCGGGCCAATCCCAGGAGCCCGGGGGTCAACTACGAGAAGATCGGCCAGGCCAGGGACCCAAACCTGCGCTCGGTGCGCATCGACCAGACCTACCGGGGCATCGCCCTGGCCCCCGATCAGGGCAACGTCTACGTGCTGTTGTGGGTCGATCACCATGACAAGGCCTACAAGTGGGCCGCGAACAAGATCTGCAACATCCATCCCGAAACGGGCAGCCTGCAGGTGATCGCGGTGAAGGAGGAGAGTGCACCGGAGAAAACAAAAAACAAGAAACAGCCCGCCGGGTTGTTCGACGGCATACGAGACCGGCACCTGACCGGGCTGGGCCTGCCGGAGATGCTCCTGCCCCTGGTCCGGACCCTGCGGAACGAGGACGACCTGGACCGCCATGCCAAGGACTTCCCCCAGGAGGCAGCCGAGGCCCTGTACATGCTGGCTGCGGGCTACACGCTGGAGGAGGTCCACCGGGAGCTGGAAAAACCCGAGCAGCCCGCGGAGGTGGATACTTCGGACTTCGCCGTGGCGCTGGCCAATCCAGACTCGCAGCGGCGCTTCTACGTGGTCGATAACGAGAAGGAGCTGGAGGAGATGCTACACGCGCCCCTGGAGAAGTGGCGCGTTTTCCTGCACCCTTCCCAGCGCAAGCTGGTCGAGAATGCCTGGAACGGCCCGGTACGGGTCCTCGGCGGCGCCGGGACCGGCAAGACCGTGGTGGCCCTGCACCGCGCCAAGTGGCTGGCGACCCAGGTGTTCAACGGTAGATCCGACCGGATCCTGTTCACCACGTTCACCCGCAACCTGGCGGCCGACATCCGCGAGAACCTGAAGAAGATATGCCCCAAGGAGGCCATGCGGCGCATCGAGGTGGTCAACCTGGACAAGTGGGTTTCCAACTACCTGCGCCGCAACGGCTACAAGCACAAGATCGGTTACGACAAGAGCACCCGGAAGCACTGGGACAAGGCCCTGACCCTGGCGCCCGACGGCATGGGCCGGGACGAGGTGTTCTACCGCGACGAGTGGGAACGGGTGATCCAGCCCCAGTCCGTGGAAACCTTGGAGCAGTACAAAAAGGCCTCGCGTGTGGGCCGGGGTGTCCGGCTCAATCGCAAGGCCCGCGAGGCGGTCTGGCCGGTGTTCGAGGAGTACCGCATCCTGCTCAACGATGCCGGTCTGCGCGAGGCCGTGGACGCCATCCGGGACGCCCGGCGGCTGATCGTGAGAAAGAAGGAGCGGCTACCCTACCGGGCCGTGTTAGTGGACGAGGCTCAGGACATGGGCATGCAGGCTTTCCGCCTTGTTCGGGCCCTGCTACCGGAGACTGAGGAGAATCCCTCCCTTTTCATCGTGGGCGACGCCCACCAGCGCATCTACAACAAGAAGGTGGTCTTGTCCCGCTGCGGTATCAACATCCGCGGTCGCGGCCGGAAGCTCAGGCTCAACTACAGAACGACTGAGGAAACACGCAAGTGGGCGGTGGCCCTTCTCGAAGGTGTGTCCGTCGACGACTTGGACGGCGGCCAGGATGAGCAGAAGGGCTACCGATCCTTGATGCACGGGAACGCGCCCCAAGTGCAAAACTACGCTTCGTTCCAAGAGGAGGTTGATGTGATAGTCAATCATCTCGAAAAACAAGGCGACGATCTCAAGAACACCTGCTTGGTGGTGAGGACCAACTCTCTTGTCGACCAGTATGAGGCCGCCCTCCAAGGAGCGGGAGTTCAGACCTACAGAATTCGGAGGACTCAGCCTGAAGATCGGAATTCAGAGGGCGTAAGGCTAGCCACGATGCACCGCGTAAAAGGCCTTGAATTCGAGACGATCATCATTGCTGGTGTGTGCAAAGGCACTGTTCCACTCGAATACCAGGACCGAAGAACGCATGATGCAGCTTGCCAGATCGAATTAGACACCCAGGAACGGGCGCTACTTCACGTAGCCGTTACTCGAGCGAAGCGAGCTGTCCTTGTGACCTATCATGGGGAAGCATCACCATTCCTCGTGTCACCCAGTGCTTGACCAAGATCGGACCAGGAGGTTCCCATGGGAGTCCATTCTGAGAAGCTGAATTCGATGAGTCCCCGGCTGCGAGGGTGATCAACGCGCCTGAGATCGTCATCGGTGGGCTTGACTCAGATGGCTGAATTGTGGTCTGTTTCCAAATTGGAACTCGATGGTAAGGAGTGACTCGGAGTAAAAGGTTTTTTTCTATCCCCTACACGGTCGTCTGTCTGGGGAGGTTGCCTGATGCTGCTCGACAACAAGGCTCAAGGACGCGCCGTCGATGCTCTTCGAAAGACAATCTCTCCTGGCTCGTCCGCATCGATTCTGACGAACGAGTTTTCGATTTTTGCTTGGAACGAGTTGCGAAAGGACATGGCCCATCTCGAGGCTGTTCGCCTGCTTCTCCCCTCCGGCGCCTTCCCTACTCAGGGAGGCCAAGATATTCCCCAACTGCTCGGCGATTCTCTCCAGGGCGGCCCTGAAGAGCGGCGGTACCGGAACACCCTGTCTGCACCAAACGTAGCGCGGGCCTGTGCGAATTGGATCGAAACGAAGTGCGACGTCCGCGCGGCGAACGCCATGGTTCCTCACAACCTCTACTGCATCGAGCCGCCCGGTGAAGGACATGGTGCGGTCCTCCAAGGCAGTTCCACCTGTACTGCACCCGGCCTCGGGTTGACGCCGTCGGACCGTTACGAGTTCAATACCCTGGTGAAAGATGGTGAAGGTGTCGGTGGTCTCCTGGAACTGTTTGTTTCGCTTTGGTCCGTCGGCTGGGCGGAGATCGTCCCATCGAGCGGGGTGGAGCCCTTACCAGAATTCCTGGATGACGTGCGGGAGGCCACGTAACCCATGGAGTTTGTGCTGCTGCGAGGCGTTTGCGAGGAAAATGGGGTTTCGATGCCGGACTTTGCCTTCCTCAATCCGGACTCCAGCCTGTATCGCTGCATTCTCTTTCAACCGGCAGGTAATCTGTTTGTATCAAATGCTGGGATTTTGAATGATGAGGAAGACCACGTTCGAAAGTTCTCAGCCTTTCTGAAACTAGTTCGGGACCAGCAGGCCGACCTAGCCGTGTGCCCCGAATATAGCTGCCCTTGGACTGCGATCGAGTCTGCGATCGAAGCAGGACACGTTCCGGGACCTGGTCGTTTGTGGATTCTCGGGACCCAGTCGATCACACCAAGCGCTCTCGCAGCAATCGAGGAGCGATTGCCCGAGGTTTCTTTCGTATTCGACCGATCGACGGTCGAGAGTGCGTCAATTGGCAACTTCGTAGATCCCGTGTGCTTCGTGTTTCAAGATACTGCCGGGAAACTCGTCATCGCTGTGCAGTTCAAGCAGCAGCATATGGGAGTAGGACATGACCCCATCGAGAGGAACTGTCTAATAAGAGGCTCAGTAGCATACGTTATCCGAAACGAGGACGACTCAGTATCGCTCGCCGTATTGATTTGCTCTGACGCACTAGATTTTCAGTTGCAGAAACTTCCGGAAGTGACCGAGTGCAGCTACTTAATCATCCACATCCAACTCAATGCGAATCCTCGAAACCAACCTTTCGCCTCATATCGCTCAGCGCTGTTTGATCGAAGCCCGGAGAACAAGGAGATTGTGTGTCTGAACTGGGCAGCGGGGACGCAGCTGACTATGGATGACACGCGTTTTCCTCTCGTGGAGTTTCCGCACAGTGCAATCTATACCAAATCCTGTGACGTGAACCTCACCGACGACCGGCTTCTCCATAACCACGCTAACGGCCTCTTCTATTTTCGCTGGGACGAAAAGCGAGCTCACGTTTTTGTCGCGGGCTCCGGGGAACATTGTTTCGAGTACATATCGACGAAGCCTTCTCAAGCGGACTCATCCCCTGCCGCCTGCAGTAGAACGGGGCCTTGCGGCGAAGCGGCCTATTGCTGGGACGGTGAGCACTGGGTGAGCGTCGATGAAGTACCTGATGGCAGCGAGGAGATGCTGGATCAAAACCAATTGCTCGGTCGCAATCCGCTTGTTCAACTGAACAAGATCCAGCAAGAGAGATTCGTTTGCCTATGCTGTGGGGATGTCAAGGGCACGAAATGGGAATCACCGACCAACTTGGCATCTTTCCAGATCGACGCGCAGGAGATCTTAGCTCGAACCACGTTTTGCCACGATGCCCTGGGCCTGGAAGCAATCAACGAAAGACTGGCAAAGGTCAAAACGCTACTTGATATATTCGAGTCCAACATCAACTTCAGTGCGTGCTGCGCCGGAGACCTCGCGGGTTCTCGAGTGCACTACGAAGGGGACTCGCCACATTTCAATGTCTACAAAGGAGACTCCGCATACGGAACCGCTGCATACATAGGTCCGACATCAAACCCGGCTCAGGTGGATCGCAAGCTAGGAAGATTATTTAAAGCGCTGTCTCGCACGGGATACGTCCGAATATTTGTCTGGCACCACGACGGCACTGAGCTCTGTTGCCGCTCGGAGTGCCAAAGCCCTACATTCGCCGACGTACCAGGAGACCCAACAGCCATTAATGGCGCTCGGAGAATTTAATGGACCTCAGCGCCGTCGAAAAGGCCATTGACGTTAGATTCAAGAACCTCTCCCGTGTTGGCAGAAACAAGTCAGTAATCAGGTGCGAGCGGTATCACAAGAAACACCTCCTTGCGTTGTTCTACTTCGACCTCTCAGAGAGAATTATAGACCGCGCATTCAACCTGGAAGCGTATCAGGAAGACTTGCTCGCGATTGATTTCTACGAGCACAAAGGCCCGCTTCAATGGAGCTTCTATCTAGTCTTTCTCGTTGGCAAGGAAAACTATTCCAAGATTTCAGGTGAACGTAGGATCTCGGCCATTTCGCACGATAAATCTTTCGCGCGAAAATACGTGCTATCGGAAGATCAACTTCCGCATTTCGTGGAGGCTGTGACTTCTATTGAAGCACCGAGTGCGGTGGCCGTCGAGGACCTGGTCCTAAAGTGGAAAACGCATCTCGACTCGTGTGGACTCTCGGACGTGTACACACGTGCGCCCAGGACGACAGTAATTGCAAAGGTCGCAGATGGCATCGAACAGCGTCCTGCAGAAGAAACAGAGTCGCCTCATCGTTACCCAGAGCGCTCCTTGCAGATGATTCAGGCCCTCACGATTGAGGAATATCGAAACCGAGCTTCCGGTCGGCATCAACTCAAGCAAGTAAACCTGCTCTCTGGTCCCAATGGTTCAGGCAAGACTTCCTTCTTGGAGGGGATCGAACTTTGCCTCTGTGGTCAGACTCTTTCAAACGGCACAGAACCTGGGGCAGAGTTGTCGATCGAGTACTCCGATGGCTCAACCGACGCGTACGAAGAGGGGAACAACGCAAAGTACCGGCGTCTAGACAAGGTTATGTACGGGCGTACGTACAGGTCCGGCAACAAGATGGCGGAGGCCTTCGCTCGCTATAATTTCCTCGCAACCGACGCGGCGTATCATTTGGCATTCAGCGACACGCCCGAGGAAATAGGTAAGGCGTTTACGGACTTTATTCTTGGAGAAGAGGCTACCTTTATCGATCAAAGGCTCGTCAAGTTCGAAGAGGACCTATCGCAGCATTGTGAACAGCTTAAACGTGCAATCCGTGATGGGCAGTCCGATGTTATGAGATTAACGAAGGAGATTAAGGGATTCGAAGAGACCTTGCGCTGCTCACCAGAGGAGGAGCGCGAGGCGCTAGACCTGGTTCTGAGCCGCGTTCCACTCAAGGAAAAGCCAAGCCCGGAGGATGTCGACTTCCGAGAACTGCGGCAACAACTTGTCGGTCCTGCGACGATTGTTGATAGCCTTCGCAATGATCTGGATTGGCTTCATCCGCTGACCGTAGCGGCACTCGCTACTGAGCTTGGGAGAGTCCGTCAAACGTCTTCGCGTGTTCCCGGTCTAGTTGAGTCGATCGAGAAGCTTGCCCGGGACCAAGCCTCGGCGGAACGACAGCTGGCGGAGAGCAGGAAGTCTCACACGTTACTTGATCAGGCGGAAAGGCTTGTAAGAATACCGAGGATTGACCGGGCGCCTTGGTTGCGTTCACGCCTAGGTAAACTACATAGAAGCGTCAAACACATTGAGAACGGACGCAAGCTCCTCGATATAGCTAACGAGCTGGCATATGGAAAGATATGTCCTGCCCCCATCGGGTCGATTCTGGAGGAGGAAGCTGCTCTAAGCAAAGAGGAGCTTCGGTCATTAGACGGGAAGATCCGCGATATTGAATCGTCGATTGGTGAGGCAAAAAGCCTGCTCACGTCCCTTCGAAAGCTTGGACTCGACTACATGGCAGCGACGAGTCGAACTACCGAGTGCCCACTATGCGGGCATAAGCATCCCGAAGGCCATTTGATGGAGCTACTCAGTTCCACGGATCTGTCTTTTGCTGATGGAGGGAGTCTCCGCGAACTGTTGGAGAAGCGGAATGGTCTGGCTTCTAAGGTCGTCCGCACATCCTCCCTGCTTGTTCTAACCAGCAGGATCGAGCAGTGGGCATCGGAGTCAGGGAATGCCGTACCGACTGGGATCGACACGCTGTCCGATCTCCATGGCTGGTTGTCCAAGTGCCTTTCGACGGTAGAGGCGGGGATTTCGGAGCTCGACACCCTAGAGAGACTCGACCGTGATCTCGCCGAAGCCGACATCGATCCTCAAGAGGTCGCTTCTCTGGCTGAGCAGGTGCTTGAGAAGCATGGTATCGAACTCACGGAAAGTGCTAGCGAGGCGATTGCTGCCGAGTCGGAGGCTCTCGCCGATAAGATAGTCCAGTCCCAGGCGAAGATAGCGTATCTGGATGAGGAGGTTGCCAGGAGCCGTGAATTTCTTAGAGATTTACTCAGTGACGTTCTGACTGGCCTCTATGAGACCGACTACATGCTAACGCTGCTGTCAAAGCGCCTGCGAGGCCTGGAGACCGCCCAGGAAAACATATCGGACGTAAGCAAACTCTTGAAACTCGAAGCTGACACCGACCTCCAGCAACTTGCGGAGGCACTAAATCTCGCTATAAGGCAGCTGGATGAAATGATCGTCTTGCGAAACAAGGTTAGAGAGAGTTCTACACTCCTTACAGAACGACGGAAGGCGCTTTCAGAAGCCAACTACAGAATTTCGTCACTGGGACCCAAGCTTGAGAACTTGAAGCGAGCCTGTGGTGCGATTGCTGAGATTCGGGAAAGGGATGGAATAGATCACCACTTGAAGGACTTCGTCGAGGCCTACAAGCAGTCGATCTTGCGGATTTTTGCTCGTATCAATCAGCCCGCTGAGTTCTGCAATCTGTTCCTCGGGGACGATGATGATGATAAAATACGCCTGGAACGGCACGATGGCTCCCTCGCCGGGTTGAGCCAAATCAGCACCGGCCAGCGAAGTGCGTTGGCACTTTCGATCTTTCTTGCACTCAATCGATCGGCAGCCGAAAAAATGGACCTGATTCTCATAGACGACCCAGTAGCGAACATAGATGACCTGAACAGTCTTGCGTTTCTAGACTACCTGAGAAACGCTGCGCTGGGAGGAAGTCAAATACTGTTCGCGACCGCCGACGAGAAACTAGCAAATCTGTTTAGAATGAAGTTCGCATTCCTTGGCCCCGAGGCGTTTCAAAGAATCGATTTCTCCGCAGAAGATCCCCTGCAACGGTTAAATCGGCCTTCGGGCAGATGAAATGCTTTCAACGAGTGTAGCAGTCAGCGCAAATATAGTACCACGAGCGTACGGACAGGATGTCGAAGACCAAAGCGGTATCCTGGGTGGCAGAGTCGCTCACTACATGCTATGCTAGGGGACCACTCGGGGCCAGACGTGACTGTGGAGCGAAACTGACGGCGCAGGAATTGAGGCGTGGCACGCCGTACCAAATGAGGAATCACAATGAAATACGGAGCCACGAAAAACGCGACAAACCATCGTGCACACGATCCACTTTTCTGGCTGAAGCAGGCGAAGGAACTCAATAGGTCAGCAATGCTCATCTGGGCGGCTATGCTTGAGGATTTGGAGCGGATATCCAAGCTCGAAGTCGGCGCCGTGATTGAATTGGAACAAGTCCCCAATGCGAATCTCGGGGGCGTGTTTTGGCTCAATGCCGGACTCGCCCTTGAGAACCTCCTCAAGGGAATCATTGTCCAAGACGAGCCAGACTCTGTTATCAAAGGACGCATAACTGGCCGACTTAGAACCCACGATCTGTTTAAACTCGCGAAACGTGCTTCAATCGACCTAGATGTCATCGATGCGTTTTACTTGTCGGTCGGAACACAGTGCGTGCTTTGGGCGGGACGGTATCCTTGTTCAATGAGGCCTGACGAGACAGGCCTCGCTGTCTTTTCCGAAAGCGATGTTATTATTTACAAGAGCCTCTTCGAACGACTCGCAGGCCGATTCGATACCTGCACTTCCATCGTCGTGACCTTCTCGCGATTGACTTGATTTGCCATAGATTGCCACAGTCAATTGCAAGCACGCCGGGAGAAAGTCCGTGTTCTGATTTACAAAATAATTTCCCGCTCGCGCAGATGGCATACTGGAGTACCGCTCTGTTTTTGACCGCCCCGACCACCCAACCTCCCATGAGTGGCCGGGGCACCAAATTTCTCTTATACCCCCTCTCCTCGCTCCAAGTTGACAACCGGTACGATTACCACGTATTCGTCTAGCCTGGCTACCTGCACCACCGACGTCGAAATCGATCCCAGCGACGCCGCGCAGCAAGCCCCGCCTGAACTGCCAACTCCGACCACGAAGAACGACACGCCCTCTATTCTCGTCAGCCCCCGAGCACCCTCCACCGTCCCCTCCTCCAGCGTCGCCTTCCCATCCGTCACCACCACCACATCGGCCTGCCGCATGGTCACAGACTCCCGAATCAGCTTGACCGCCCTGGTCACCGGCTTATCGAAGTTGGTGCCCCCTTTGCAGCGGCAATCCAGGGCCTGGACGATGTCGGCCAGAGCACCTCGCCCAGCCGGAATGCTCACCTCCCTCGTGATGGCCCCGTTGAACCCGACCAGGTGCCAGCTTCTATTCTGCCTCGTAGCGGTGGACAACAGCGCCAGCGCCACTGCCTTCGACCACACATCCTTGCCGTCTCTCCGCATGGAGCCAGACTCGTCTAGCAGAACCACGATAGGCCCCTTGGCCTGGGGCTCACGTCCGGTCATCCCGTAGGTCAGGGCACGCCGCTGTAGCAGCCTGGACAGCACCAGGATCCGCAGCTGCGGCTGGCGGAGTTGGACGAGCTAGCTGGGCATACTCCGGGCGAAGCCGATCACCGATTCCGGGCGAAGGCGATCACTGATTCCGGAGCAAGCCGATCGCCCATTCCGGGCGAAGTCGATCGCTTTGGCGGTCTGGAGGAGTAGCTACTGCGGATCTTGCATCGAGGAGTGGGGATTGCGACGGGTACCTTAACCGGTGGTTGGCGAGGAGTGGAGCTAACGACGGGGGGTTGGGTGGTAGACCCGATGGAGCGCCGGTTCCGGCCTCCTGGAACTGGTTGAACATTTTCCCGGTAAGACGTTGTGCTGGGCTTCGTACCTGCTGGAGGAGAAGAAGAACGAATCCGAGTGAAGATTCCGGGACATCCCTGCGTGGCAACCGGCGGTGGACCCCGATCGTTGGACAGCAAATCGCTTAGGATAAGCTTGGATCAGGGCCTCCGATTGTTTGAGGGGGCCGTTAGGCCCCCGGATCAACCCCGAGGTTGCGACAGCAAGCTC
>SDBT01003048.1_pt1 | contig 29098 bp, 25 predicted proteins | sample 2277101 | NCBI WGS metagenome assembly SDBT01 (sample SAMN10404973, study PRJNA504765) | marine sediment metagenome | isolation source: marine sediment core GS10_PC15, 103 cmbsf | place: Arctic Ocean: Southern Knipovich Ridge | collected 2010
CTCCATGGGAACGTTCGAGAAACAAAAGTGGAACGGGCATCGACTGGCGCTTCACCACCGCCGATGCTCGAATAAAACTGAAAAGACTATATCCAAAAATATAGCTGTTACAGAGTACTAGTAATGTGAAACATTAATGACGTGCAAAGGTAAACAAACCCGAGATCGTATTCTGTCGCAGGCGACCAACCTTATGGCTCGACAGGGGTTTAGGGCCACCAGTGTGAACGACCTGGTGGAAGCCACAGGGGTGAACCGCGGATCGCTGTACTTCCATTTCACCGGCAAGGACGAGCTGGGCTTGGCGGTGCTTGAGCGGGCCCGCGGACAGTTCCTGGCGTTCGTTCGAAAGTCGCTGGCAGGCAAAAGCCCTGGCCGGCAGTTGGAGAACTTCTTCCAGGCTGCATTGAGAGTGAATGAGTCCACCGGATTCGTCGGCGGCTGCTTGTGGGGCAACACGGCGCTTGAAATGTCCGACGCGGAAGGCCACGTGCAATTCGTTGAGATCGTTCGCGATGTGTTTGCTGCATGGATGGGCATGATCGAAGAAGTCATTGCTGCCGCTCAGCAGTGCGGCCAGGTGCAGGATGATATCCCCCCCGCTACTTTGGCCACCCACGTTATCGCAACCATCGAAGGCGGGATCATGTTGTCGCGCCTGCATAAGGATGGCGGCCCGCTTCGCGATTGCTTGGACGGACTGCGACAGATGCTTCAATTGAGGACAGACGGTGAAAGACAACGGGAGGTTAGGCCATGAAAATGATGCTAACAGCGATGATCGCGACATTCGCTGAGCCACGCGGAGTTGCTGTTACACGACAGGAATAAATGAGGTTGAAATGAAAGATTCTTTTCGCGAGGAAATGATTGTTCGAGACGTTGTAACAGACTGTCATGGTGAAGCTTGGGTGTTCCGTCGTTTAGGAATGGACCCGAACGATACGTGTACGCTAGCCGAAGCCGCCTTGAAGAGGGGTCTGTCGATAGAATTCCTGATAGCAATATTGGACAAAACCGCCCCGGTGACAGGAGTCATCGTCCAAGGTTCCGGCCACAGCGTCCAGGCTACATTGCTGGACGCGATCATTGAGTATGTCGAGGAACATCATCACTTATTCTTAAGAAGTGAACTGCCTCAACTGGAACAACTTCTTGATAAGGTGATCAAAGCTCACTATCGCAGTCACGGCATCATGCTGGGGGCACTGAAGACGGTATTCCTGTCCTTCAAGACAAACATCGAAGAGCATCTGGACATCGAGGAGGAGATTCTCTTCCCGCGGCTCCGCAATATTAAACGGCACATTGAGGGAAGACAGTCGCCTGTAAAAGCATCTGGAAGGTCATCGCCCATCAGTGCAATTGAAGAGATGCAACACGAGCATGAGATGCTGGGATGGGCTTTGAGTGAGATGAGGGAACTGACTTCCAACTACACACCCCCTGACGACACCTCTAACGCCCTCACTATACTGTACGAGAGGCTTAAAAAGGTCGAAGCCGATCTTAAAGAGCACGTTCATCTGGAAAATGACCTCCTGTGGCCGGCGCTACCGTCAACACAGGCTCCAGAAGATGTCACCATTGCCACAGACAAGGGCGCTCCAGCCAAGGATAAAGAGGATACTATGTGTCCGCGGTCTAACCAGCCATGCCAGGAGGGCTCGCCTGCGGGATGCAGGAAATTCTGGGACTGCGTTCGCCAAGCAATGCAGCAGCGGTGGGCCAAAACGAATGAAAGTGACAACGATGGCCCAGCAGCCTGAACTTAAGGAGATATGACATGAGTAAGCACGTCGCCATGGATGTCGTGAAAAGATGGGAGGGCAATCCGATCCTCGCAGCAGAGGATATTCCTTTTCCCTGCAACACAGTATTCAACGCTGGTGCTGTGAAGGTGGGTGACGAGTACATCCTTCTGCTTCGCGTGGAGGATCTGCGTGGGCACTCGGTACTGGCCCTTGCTTGCAGCGAGGATGGCTACCATTTTACCGTACATGACGAGCCGGTCATGGTTCCCAGCCAAGAGGGGCAATTCGCCATCTATGAGCGCAAGGGCATCGAGGACCCGAGGATTACAAAAATCGAGGACACATACTACATCATCTACACGGCCGTCTCGGAATTAGGAGCGCGTCTGGCGCTGGCGAAGACGGAGGATTTCCGGAGCTTCGAGCGGATCGCCCTTATTTCCGAGCCGGAGAACAAGAATGGAGCCTTGTTCCCACGAAAGATCGGAGGCCGGTATGTACGTCTGGACCGACCAATGGTCGGCAGCACCGGAAACATCTGGATCAGTTACTCGGATGACCTTGTAAGTTGGCGCGACTCCCGCGTGCTCATGACGGTGCGTGGGGATTGCTGGGATTCGTGGCGAATCGGCGCCTCCGTGCCCCCGATCGAGACCAAGTACGGCTGGTTGGAGATATACCACGGCGTCAAAGAGACATCGCATGGGCCAATCTACCGCCTTGGTGCAGCCATGCTCGATAAGGATGACCCCACGAAGATTCTCTGTCGATCAGCGATCCCAATCCTCGCCCCGCGGGAGAACTACGAGCGAACCGGAGATATTCCCAATGTCGTGTATTCCACCGGGGCGATCATGGAAGACGACGGGACTCTGAAGATCTACTACAGCGGCGCCGACACGTGTATTTGTGTCGGGACAGTCCGTCTGGAAGAACTGATGCAGTTCTGCACGATCGGGGAGCAAGGCCAATGAAGTCTTACGATCAACCAGGCGATGCGAGCACAAACTGACACTGCCGGCTCGGGTGGGAGCCATACTGGCCGGTGGGTTTAGGCACACCCCTCGATTCCTGACCGAAAAATTCCTCTTGACTCGGGCAACCGCGCCGTCTAATGTGAGGTGGTTATGGGCCGGCGGCTGCGAGAGGAAAGGTTCCTTCCCCCGTCGGTGAATCGGGATTGCATCCGCTTTCATTTGCAGCTTAATCCTAGCTGTCCCGCTCGTGAATGAGTAATCTTCACCTTGGGCTCAAATCAGCTTGGATGACCAATACTTGCGAATCCCACATGCTAATTGTTTGAAGGAGCCATGCATATGGCAACAGGTAAAGTGAAATGGTTTAACGATTCCAAAGGCTTCGGTTTCATCGAGACCGATGAGGGCGGCGACGTGTTCGTCCATCAGAACGACATCCAGGCCGAAGGCTTCAAGTCACTCGCCGAGGGCGAAGCGGTCACGTTTGATATCGAACAAGGCGAGAAGGGCCCCCGGGCCACGAACGTCGTCAAGGGTTAGCCTATCGCAAAATTGTAAGGAACAGCGCCTCCCTTGAAGGGGGGCGAGGTTCTTTGCAACCCGCTGGATGTCCATAGTGACGCGGTCGGCGACTACAAGCAGCTGGTAGCGACATGGGTGAAGGCGGCTGGGGGCGGCTGACTCGCCGGCAACTCAGTTAGGCCCAGGGCTGCGGTTCGGTGTTCAGCGTCTCGCCCGCTTCGACCGCCTCGGCTGCGGTAAGGGCCAGGTACTGGTCCTGGCAGGCTTCTGCCAGCGAGTAAAACTGCTTGCCGGTGCGGACGTACTCAGCCATTTTAGCCATGCAGTCGGCGATGGCGATTTCCTCATCCGTCAGAGGCGCCGGTGCGAATGGATTTCGCCAAAACCACCGTTCGCCGGCCTGGATTCCCTTGAGGTAGTTGCCTTCAAGGTTCCCGTCGGCTCCCCCACCATGGCGGACGAACCGCAGACGAATCGGCGTCGAGAAATCGCTCAGGTACGTCACCCTATCATTTCCGATCTCACCACGCTCGCCGCGGATCAGGATCCGCGGGCTGCGAATCCACGAGAAATACTGGTCGGAGGTGAAGTCGATCATTCCCAGCCTATCGTCGAAGTCGAACCGCACCACGACCTGCCGGGATGTCTTGATTACCTCTTCGGTGGGCGGCCCGGTCCGTGTCGGGCCCTTCACCAGGGGCGAGTCGAACGCAAAGCCCCCCACGCGTGCATCCTCAAAGCCGATGCCGAGGAACTTCCGCATCACAGAGATTCCGTGGTAGCCGTGGGCGACGGAGATCTGCGCCTGCGTGATTGTTCCCAGCCGGTTCGTCTCGACAAAGCCCAGCATCGCCGCCAGCAGCGGCTGGAAGCAATACTGCTCGGCGAACTGCACACGAGCGTTGGACTTGGCTAGCGACGAATGCAAGGCGACCAGAGCGTCAAGATCCGGCGCGGGTGGGACTTCCGATAGTGCCGGCATGCCGGCCTCGCCCAAGACTCTCAATATGTCCGGGGCAACCTCGCGCGGAACAGATACTACGACGAAGTCAGGCCGGACCTGGCTAATCATCTGCTGGGGGGAGGCAAAGGCCGTTGTGTTCCAGTCAGTTGCGAATGCACGGGTCTTTTGCTCATCCCGGCCGACGACGCCGACCGCCTCGAAGAGGTCGGGCAGCGCCGCTGCGACGCGGAGATAGAACTGCGCCCGCCATCCGCACCCGATGATACCGAAGGTTGTCTTGGCCACTGATTGCTCTCCTTGAGGATACGTCGTCTGGTCGGCTAGGTTCGGTTAATGGCTCACCAGTTGGCCCCGTCCCTGCCGCCGCCGGTGCCATCGTAGGGCTGGCCCAGCTGCCAGTCTGTGGGCTCGGGCGGTTTGAACTGATCCAGCGGGAACTTCACGCGACAGCTGTTGCGGCTGGACAGGAACGCCGCCTCGCAGATCTCCAGGGCCGACTGCGAGCTTTCCGCAACGGTGTAGTCCGGTTCGCCTGAATCCATCTGCCGGGCCAGGTTATCCAGGTGTCGCTGGTGCGGCGCGGCCGGACCTGGTGTGATCTCGAACAACTTGCCTTGGGGATATTCGGCGTTCATGAGAATGTATGCCGGCTTCCACGCCCAGAATTCGATCACCCCGGCCGTGCCGACCAGGCGGAACAGAAACTTAGTGTCCTGGCGGTTGGTGGTGATATCGTCACCCGTCTGCATCACAAACCGCACGCCGCTTTGGGTGGTGATATATGTGACGGCCTCGGTCTCAACCTGCATGCCGTCGCGGTAGGTTCGCGTGGAAGTGTCGGCCGCAGCCAGGACCGACTCGATCGGTTCGTTGCCGGTCAACGCAATGAAGAAATTGATCCAATGGATGCCGGCGTTGATGATGTCCCAACGGGGGGATTGCGTCTCGACGAGTTTCAGTTGGCCGATCTGGCCGTCGCGGACGCGCCGGAGGATCTCGGTGCTGTGATCTGCCACCAGCAGGCCGTGCGGGACTGCCAAGGGAATATTTTTTTCACGCAGTGTCTCGATGATCTCCCGCCCCCCAGCGGCCGTCTCGGCCAGTGGTTTTTCCACCAGGATGCCCTTCATCGCAAGGGTCTCGACGGCCTCAAGAGCAATCGGATTGTGGGTGGATGCGTAGGTCGACACGCACACCACGTCGGTGGGACATTCGGCGAACATCTGCTGGTGAGACGAGAACGTTCGCACGTCAGGCCACTCGGCCTGAATCGCCTCGCAAGCTGCGGAGCTGATATCGGCAACGGCTTGGAGTTGGAACCTCTGTGAAGCAACAAGTGCTCGAATGGAGAGCTTGCCTCCCTTGCCTGCCCCGACGACGCTAGCTGTATAGGTCTTCATGTTGTCACATCCTGTTGGCAGAGACCCGATGCACAATCGATCCGGTAAGGATATACTAGGCTCTGGTTGGGCGGCGTCAAGGAAGCGATGGGAAAGCCTTCCCCCCAGCTGTTGGAGAGCTTCGTGGCCCAAGAGACATTCACGCCCAAGCAGCGCATGTTGAATGCTTATCGCGGTCGGTTCAGCGATCGCGTGGCCATCGCTCCAGAATTCGTATCCCTGTACCCGGCGAAGCTGCTGGGGGTGGACATGATCGCCTATCGCGAAATGCCACGACACCAGGCCCTCAAGCAGGTCTTCGAAACCTTTGGCTGCGAGGGCTGGAGCGCGGTCGCTCCGATAATCCCAGCCGATGGTACCCAGTTCGAGACACACCGGCGCGAGCTACCCGGCGGGGCGTTCCAGTTACTAACCACCACCCATACGCCATACGGTTCGCTTCGCAGTTCCGCCCAGTACGACCGCCGGCTTCCGAGTTGGACTCTCGAGCGCCCGCTCAAGGATCTTGACCGGGACCTGCCTGCCTGGGAGCACGTGACTTTCGCCGATCCGGAGAACATGGACGTCTCTGAGATGGTGGGTGCGTGGGAGGCCGTCGGTGAATCGTATCTGTTGGAGGCCAAGCTGGGCCTGCCGTTTTTCGACACGTATGCCACGGACCGGGCCGGCGGGCTGGAGGCGGCGGTAATGGACTTCTATGAACGAGAGCCGATGCTCCAACGTCTCCAGGAACGGCACATCGATCACATCGTCCGGAAGGCCCGCGTTATTTGCCAGCGGACACCCTTCGAGAGTCTGTTTATCGGCTGTTCCTGGAGCTGCAACAGCCTGATCGGACCGGAGATGTGGCGGCGGTGGGATAAGCCTGTACTCCGCGCCGCCGCCGATGAAGTCCATAGGCACGGCCGGCTGTTACACGTCCACTTCCACGGGCGCTGCATGGCGACGGTTGAGGACTTCGCCGAACTGGGGATCGACTGTATCTGCCCGTTCGAGCGCCCACCGGGGGGAGACGTCGACGGTCTGGCTGGACTGGGATCCGTAGCCGAGAAGCTTGCCTCCAAGGTGACCTTCAATGGCAACGTCCACACAGTGGAGACGTTGATCCGCTCTGGGCCGGCGGACGTCCGCCGCGAGGTCGGCCAGATCATGGAGGCCTTTGGGGGCAACCCTCGTCTGATCGTCGGAACGGGCGATCAGGTCGGCTGGGAAACGCCCCGGGAGAATCTCCAGGCCATGATCGACGAGGCCAAGCGTCTCTCGCAAGCCTGGATGGCAGGCCCGGCGAAGTAGGCGATTCTGCCCGGCCTGGGTGACCAGAGGCTCTCAGCAACTACTTCAAGTCAGCCTTTACCAGTATTTTGCCCGCCTTTTCGACAGTAATTCTCCCGCCCACCTGGCCTTGCGAGTTGAACTCGATACGGAAGGTCTTACCATTGAACTTGCCAGCTACGCCGCTGTTGCCAAGGCGGGTTAGTTCGGGGTGCGCGGTTTCATTTGGCTGGGGGACGTAAACCACGGCCAGGAACTCATGGGGATCGGTTCCGCCCGGTCCGGCAAAGGCCAGTCGTGTGTTACGGTAAGTCTTTAAGGTCGGCTTTTCGGGCAGCAGGAACTGCAGGTAGGCCCGCCCTCCCCAATTGGTTTCGGTCAGTAGGATTTCGCTTGGCTGGTCTGAGCCCTGGCCGCCGAGGCTCTGGGCGTACTGTCGGTTCTTGCTGCCGATGTCCCGATCACCGAAGAAACACAGAAACTCGCTCACCCCTTCAGGTTTGGTGGGCTTGACACGATCGAAGATGACGAACAGGCCTGGCGGGATAATGACTACCTGGCGCGTAAAGCTATCGCAGATCTTCCGGCCGAAGAAGCTGGAGTTATATGCGCCGGTGGCGTCGCCGGCTACATAAACATACTCGCCTCCGTCAGTGCAGGCGAGCAATTGTGGCTGGGAGTCTCGTGGCATGGTCGTCTGCCCCATCCCGTCGATTGCCATCGAGACGCTATTGCCCGTTTCCAGGCGCACGTTTGGCACGTGGCCTATCAAGTAGCCCCGCTTGTAGATGAATATGCCGTTGGCGCTGCGGCGTTGGTTGCGCGACAGTCGCGGGCCGCAATCGAAGGCGAAGAACGTTGCGTCACGATCCCACGAACTTCGCCAAGTAACGAACCCGCTGGCCGGGGCCTGGTACAGTTGCGGTAGGTCATTGCTCGCACGAGCAGGTACTTGCCGATCAGCAAAAATGAAGTCCACAACCGCAGTCAGAGGCTGCGATCTGTCAGCCCTGGCCCAGTAGTAGTGACCGGTTGTCCCAGGGGTGTTGGCCAGCCACCAGCGTGCTCGCTCGGCGATGGGCTCACCGGCCAGTGCCCAACCGACGATCGTCATGTACTGTGTATGGGCGGGGTACTGATACAGCCCCGGTATCGCATTGCCGAAGCCATCTGGCGGGTAATCCCCGCTTGGGTACATCAGGGTCGGGCCCTTGGCGTAAAGAGCCTGGACTTTATCTCCATATCTGCGATCAGGCGGTTTAACCTCCCCTGAAACTGCCGGTAGGGTAGCGTTGAGGTGATACAACACCGAGTCTCCAAAGAACGGCTGGTTGGCGAACAGGTCTTCGCCGGTAGCGGTCTTGATCGCAGCCAGCGTATAGGCCAGAAACAACGGCCCGTTGTAACGTCCATTGCCTTCAGGCCAGTTGCCGCCGGGGCCATTGTTTTCAAGCCAGGGGCCAGCGAGGCTACCTAGCAGGTATCTGCGGACATAGTCCAACAGCCTCGGAGCCTGGGGGTTCTCGCCGTATGTGGCCAGTGCCACTACTGTCTCGACCCACAGGTACTGATAGAAGTAGTTCGATGATGGATCTTCGTTGTCTGCCCCGGCGGCGATGCACCAGTTCGCCCACTCATTGAGCTGATCGACAATCGTCGTGCGCTGCTGGGAGGTAAGAAGGTCGTAGCACCAGTCGTATCCCAGGGCTACCGCTCCTACGTGAACTGCTCCGACCTTGCCGTCGGCGTATCGCAACATATCCAAGCCTTTGGCGCAATGAGCCATCATGATCGCGACAGCTTCGCGGCCTTGGGCTTCGTCGCCTGTCAGCAGGTAATTAAGCGCGCAGTCAACCAGGCCGGTCATACGAACCGGACCGCGCCAGTTGCGTCGGGCGATATACGGGACCGCCTCAGATGTCTCGTCGGCGCACTTTGCCAGGACAAGTTTCCAAATCTCAGGATCCGACTGGATCTTGGCCCGAATGGCGGGCAGGGACTCGCGGTTAACCCACAGTCGGGGACGGACCGGTGTAACAACCGGCCGGGCACCAGCTGGGGGTTTGGCTGGAGTCCCCGGCTGGGCCTGCGGATCGTAGGTGATGATGAGTTTGGGCCTGTGGGTGGTATTATCAGATTCACTGGATGCGAACTCTCGCTGCGGACCGAGTTGCCACCCCGGCCAATCCCCGAGAATAACCAGCCCGAAGTTGCTCTGAGGGTCAGCAGCCCATTGTTGGGCTGCGTCTGTGATATCGAAAGTTTGCCAGCTGGGCTCGTTGTTTGTGGTCGCAGTGTCCGCGGGATCGACAGCGTAGTCCAGGCCGCGCTTCAGCCCCGGGGCCGTCCATGTTTTCTGGTGATCAGCATCGACCCAGTTGACACGATGCGGCGACCAGTCGGTACCCAGCGGGTAGGCTGACAGTGTTACTTCTTTGCCCGCACCTCCAAAGATACTTAACTCGGCTTTGCGAATTGTCGCGTTCGATGGGATTGACGAAAGGTCGATTCCCACCAGGATGAGACCTTCCTGGTAGAAGTCACCACATCGTACCGTCAGTTCTGGGGCATCTGGGTGTGCTTCGAACCGATCGATCGTGCTAATCGAGACGTCCGAGAATCCCGCGTAGCCGTCAAGGCCCTGTTGAAGAATAAGTGTCTTGTCTTGGCTCCAGGCCGCCCCGGTTGACAGAAACAGCGACACCGCTACGACGCACAGTTTCATGTGAAGACTCATTGTGCGTCCTCGGCGATAAAGGCGTATAACCGGCCGTCCTCGGCGCCGATGAAATACATCCCGTCGGCGATGGCGGCTGACGCTCGTACTCTCGCCGGCAGTTGATACGTCCAAAGCTTCGAAAGCACAGGGCCTTTGCTGCGAGCGTCCAGAGCGAAGATCTGCCCGTCCTGGCTGACGGCAAAGAGGATTCCGTTGGCCATGGCCATGGCACCATTTAGGGCCTGGCTTTGTGGCTCATTGAACCCGGCCACCTTTTCTCCCGTGTCGATGTCAGAGCATCGGATAGCAGGGTGCGCTGCGACCTTTGCCTCCATCTCGACGGTGAAGACCTTGCCATTGTAGATTATCGGCGCCTGTTCCAGTTGCGGCCGAGTGCCTCCCATCTGCCGGGTGAATCGAACTGAGTTGTCGTAGAGGTCTATCGCCCGCCACCAGGCTGGATGGCCCGAGTGCGGGTAGTGCGATGCGTACATGAACGCGACAGCCAGCCCGTCTTCGCCGACGGCCATCTGGGTCGAAAAGCTGAAGGTCTTGCCGCCGACCTGGTAGAGTTCCGGCTCGGGCCAGCCAGGGACGGACCGCCCTGAATAGGGGTCCAGCGCCTCGATCAGGTACTCAGGCCAGAAAAGTATGCCGCGATAGAGCACCGGGCCGTTCTGGACGCCGCCGAATACGCGATACGTGCCCTGGACGCTGGATGGGCGGCTCCAGCACAGCCGCCCTGTCTTGGCGTCGAATCCGTGCAGGTGCCCCCAACTGCCCGCCAGTCCCGTGCCGATAAAGACCATCCCTTTAGCAACCAGCACAGGCGAGCGGACGACCTGGCCGGTTGGCTTGGCTACTCCGCTCATAGCGATAGGACTGTCCTGGGGCCAGGGCGGAGCGAGGACTTGCTCAGCTTTTAGATACCGCGTCAGCGGCACCGGTGGCGGCGGTGAATTAACGACAGGCGACTTCCACCTGAGCTTGCCGGTCTCGGCGTCCAGCGCATAGACGAAGCCGTCATCGCAGCCGAAGTAGACACTCCCGTCGGCGACTGCGGCTGTGGACATGACCTCGCCGTCAGTGAAAAACATCCACTTAGGCTCGCCGGTGCGGGCATCGATAGCATGGAACGTCTGTCCGCATGTACCGAAATAGACCACACCATCGCTGACTACCGGCTGGACGCGGATCGGACCGGTGGTTTTATACGTCCACGCCAGAGACATTGGCACGGAGATGCTGTCGTCACTGGAAATGCTGGTGTGTCGCTGGTCGTGCTGAAACGTAGGCCAATCTGTATCGGCCGCAATTGCAATGGCAGTGGCGACCAGCAGTGCTATCGCCAGAATAAAGGCTTTCTTAGTTATTCGCATCGGTTTGGCTCCTTCTTGCCGGCAGCATCAGCAGGTTCGCCGAGGCGAACGCCCGCAGACGGAGGCTGTTGTTTGACATCGTGTAGAGTATGCCGTTAGCGATCGCCGGTGGGACGCAACTGTTTGTGTTGCGGATCATCCAGCCAACCTGGCCCGTATAGACGTCCATCGAGTAGGTTACCCCCGAGGCTGTGGACCATGCGTATCCGCCGGCGGACGTAGCCGCCCCGCATGTCCATGGCATGTTCGGCCCGCCCCAGAGGTTTTCCCTGCTATCAAGGTCAAAGCCTTTATAACCCTCCCATTCCATGTGCAATAGCATTCGCTGATCGGGAGCAAGGCAGAATCGGGGCCGGCCTGAGCTTTCGAATGTGTACAACTGCTCGTTCGTCTTGGCGTCCTTAACGGTCCATGTCATCGGCCGGTGCCTGTAGTCCCAGAACTGCGGGTAGAAAATTTGATCCTCGAACTTCGTATACGCCCGGTAAGGCAGCAGAGGCGCAATGACGGTTTCCTCGCCGGTTCGCGGTTCGTAGTAGATGGCCTTTTCTTTGTTGACCAGCAGATAATACTTGCCGTCATGGACGCTAAGGTGCCGCAGGCTTTGGGCTCCGGGCTCCTGGTCCCAATCGATGTCGGGCGGGATAGGCTTGACCCATAGCGTCTTGCCCGTTGAAAGGTCGATGCAGGTCAGCTCTTGGAGCGAGGTTGCAACTAGTGCGGTTCCCCCTGCAACGGCAGGAACGGACATCCACAACCGCTTGTGCACGCCGGCAGAGTCAGGAAAACTCGACGGGTGGCTCCAGAGAAGTTCGCCCGTGTAGGCATCGTGACCATTGATGTAGCCGAATTGCCACTCGTGGTAGACGACCACGCCGTCGCCGATGATCGGCACGACCCAATTGTGCCTTGCCGAGGTTTCCGTCTGCCAGCTCCATATCTCTACAAGTGGCGGTCCGAAGTCAGGGCTGTTGGCTGCGCATTGGTGAAAAGGCCCGTTGAACCATGATCGCCAATCTTGAGTTGGATCCGGGCCAGGCCTTGCGTAAACGATCTTTCCGCTACCGTTGCTGATGTTGGCGGCATTTAAGCCCAGTTCGACCATCAGCTTTTCCCACCCGTCGGCCTGATCGGTCGCGACTGTCAGGACCGCCCTGCCGCCGGGGCGTAACAAGCGATACATCACTGCTAGCGGCTTCTCGGCCGGGGCCTGGCTGGCCAGGTTGAAAACCAATAGATCGAAATGCAGCGGAGGCATCTTCAGCGATTCAACGTTACCGGTATGGACCGTGGTCCGGCCATACAGACCGGCGTTGTAGAGTTGGGCCCTGCCGGTGTGGGTAGTGGCTGCGTTCGGTTCGACGGCAAAGATTCGCAGGTCACCCGCCCCGGCCAGCTTGGCTGCGAGTTGACTGCTGCCGGGTCCCAGAAGCAGGCACTTGCCGGAATTGATCTGGCATTCGGCTGGGAGTTGAAAGTCGCCCAGACTCACCAGCGACTTAGATTCACATCCGGAAAAGGCTGCCAGTGTTAATCCCACAGCCAGGATCCATCGCAAGCGGGTCTGACGTGACTGAGACATCAACTCTCTCCTAACCGGTCAGATGGAACTTTGTTGCAGATTGACCGCAAATTCCATAATAACGAAACTGGCAAACTGATTCACGCTTCTTTCTCAGGTCTGGCTAGCGGAGCCAGGCAATCCGCATTGGACTTTCTCGGCTGGGCGGTGCTATCATCGCCAAGCGAATCAAGGAGCACAGCCAATGAAAGAATCGTTGCGTATCGCTGTGGTGTCAGCGTTACTGATGGCGATCGTCGGAGCCGGCGGTTGCCGGAAGGAACAAGCTGTCGAATCGGCCCCACTGCTGTGTTACGTCGGCGGGACTATGAGGCCGGTGATGGAGAAGCTTGCGGTGATATTTACCCAGCGGACCGGCAGGAGGATTGACCTGGACTTTGCCGATTCCGGCTCGAACCTGGCCCGGATCCGAATAGAAGGCAAGGCTGACCTGTACGTCGCACACGATCCGTTCCTCGGGCCGCTGCTTCGTGAGGGGCTTGGCACCCAAGGCTGGAACGTTGCTGTACTGACGCCCGTGATCGTCGTCGCCAAAGGCAATCCGCGCGGCATCACCAGCTTGGCAGAGATGGGCAGGCCCGGCTTGAAGATCGCACTGACCGACGCGACCTATTCCACGCTGGGCCACATCTACCCGGTTATGTTCGCCAAGGCTGGAGTCGCCGAGGCAATTGACGCCAACGTTGTAACCACCATGCGTATGGGTGGGGAATTGGCTAACGCCGTAGCCATTGGTCGATTCGATGCGGGGCTGGTTTGGAACGCAGTTGCCTATCCTCGCCGCGAGAAGCTGGATGCAATTGCAATCGCTGCGGCTCACAGGCCTGACCCCAAAATCGATGCAGTCACGACCGCGACGTACGGCCGGATCGATATGAGCAGCGTGAAGGTCTTCATCGCCACTTTGACGGGATCGTCCCAGCCAGACGAGGCCCGTAAGTTCGCAGAATTCGTCGCTTCGGATGAAGGCATGGCTGTCTTTATCGAGTTAGGGTTCTCGCCCATTGAGCAGTTGAAATGAGCTTATTTATGATATCGTCAGATGCATCTTCGCGTTTTGCCCGTTCGGTGCTGGTCGCCTTGCTTTGCTTGCTTGCGTTGTGTCCAGCGTGCGAGACCGACCGCAACGGTCCGCCGGCTGAGGCTGCGCCGTTACTGCTGTATTGCGGGGCTGGTCTGCGCCCAGCGGTGGCCCAGGCGGCGGAGGCATTCCGCACACAAACAGGTATTTTGGTTGAGTGCGACTATGCCGGTTCCGGAATGCTTATTTCGCGCGTGCGGATGCAGCGGACAGGCGATCTGTTCATGCCCGGCGACGTCTGGTACGTCGATCAATTGGCTGACCATGGCATGGTTGAGGCTAAGACCATGGTCACATACTTCGAGCCGGTCATCCTGGTAGCCAAGGGCAATCCGCTGGGAATTACAGGCCTCGAAGATCTTACCCGGCCTGGGCACCGGCTGGGACTGGGCAATCCAGCAGCCTGTCAGATTGGAAGGATTTCCCAGCGGATTCTCTCCCAAAACGGCATTGACGCCGGGGCGGTTGAGAAGAATCTCGTTTTCTCGTCCGTTACGGTCAACGAGTTGGGGCTGCAACTGACGACCGGCCGGATCGATGCAGCCATCGTCTGGGATGCTGTTGCTGCGTACTACCAGGATGTTGCGGAGATAGTTCGAATCCCACTTGACCAGAATGAAATCTCCAACGTCGCCATCGCGGTGCTTTCGTTCTCGCAGAACAAAGATGCGGCAAACAGGTTCGTCGAATTTCTGATCAGCCCCCAGGGCAAGGCCATTTTCGCTAAGCATCACTATCGCACGGAACCACCTACATATGCGGAGGCCCGATGAGACTGTTGCGTTCAACCAAGCCCATTGACCTGGAGACTCCGGCCGGGCCAAAGATGCACTGGGTCTCCGTTGTTACCGTCAGCTTTTTGTGCGTGTTTGTTGCTGGAATCGTGTTTCTGATCGCGGCAGACCTTTGGTTTACCGATGTCGCCACGATAGCCGGACTCTTCAGTTCGCCCGAGATCATTGCGGCGATGAAGCTGTCGGCCGTGTCATCGATCATTTCTTTGTTGTTGGTCATGTTGTTTGCCGTCCCTGCCGGCTACGCTCTTAGCCGCTATCGTTTCCCAGGCCACAGCATTGTCGATACGATTATTGATCTGCCCATCCTCCTGCCCCCGGTTGTAATTGGGATATCCCTGCTCGTGTTCTTTACCACCGCGCCGGGTCGATGGATCGAGCAGGCTGGGTTCAATCCGCATTCGTTGGGTGGGATCGTGTTGTGCCAGTTTCTCGTATCAGTGTCTTACGCGATTCGCTCAGCCAAGTCTGCATTTGACTCAGTTGACAGGCGACTGGAGCATCTGGCGCTGACGCTGGGCTGCACTCACAGCCGAGCGTTCTGGAAGGTTGCCTTCCCGCTGGCCCGTGATGGGATCATCGCCGGTGCGGTAATGGCCTGGGCGCGGGCGGTGGGCGTCTTCGGGCCGATCATGGTCTTCGTCGGATCGGTTCGCAACAAAACGGAGGTCATGCCCACGACGATCTACCTTGAACTTACGATCGGACGGATCGAAGTGGCCCTTGCGGTGGCTATGGTGATGGTTGCTGGAGCGACCGGTGCATTAGTTCTCATTCATCGCCTAGCCGCCAGGCGAAGGTGGTGGGTGCGATGATCCGGACCGAGTCAATTTCGCTACAGGCGGGTAAGTTCCGCTTGCGGCAGGTATCGCTGGATATTGCACCCGGCGAGTACTTCGTGCTGATGGGGCCGACCGGTGCTGGCAAGTCTCTGCTGATCAAGTGTATCTGCGGATTGATCAAGCCGGTAAGCGGGAAGATTTACCTTGGCGGCCAGGACGTAACGAACATGGAGCCCCGTCTTCGGCAAATTGGATACGTACCGCAAGAGGGGGCACTGTTCCCCCACCTTAGCGTGGCCAGGAATGTCACGTTTGCGCTGTGCGGGCGCGGCATGGGGCATCGTCAAGCGCTGGCCCAGTCGTCTTCCTGCATCGATGTGCTCGGGATCGGCCCATTGCTGGATAGGGCTCCGGTTACGCTCAGCGGAGGCGAGACCCAGAAGGTTGCACTGGCCCGCGCGATCGTGCCTGCTCCCAGGGCGGTACTTCTGGACGAGCCGGTTAGCGCTATCGATGAGCTTTCCCGGCAGGATGCTTGCACTGAACTGCGGCGCATTCAACAACATTTCGGGCTCACTGTGATGCACGTCTGCCACAATTTGCGAGAGGCCGAGTCGGTTGCAGATCGCGTCGGTGTGCTCGTCGACGGTCAATTAGCCCAGGCAGGCACGCTCGATGAACTTCGCGCCGCACCAGTTAATTCCTTAGTGAAACGGATGGTCACAGCCCCGAACCGATAGCCTCTGTCTGAATCGCAACTGCGGATCGTGTTCCTGATCTGCGTGCGACGGCCAACCAATTGGCTGCGATACCGGGTCAACGCACGATGCTCACGCCGTAGTAGGTAGTATTACGCGCGGGGTCCGGTGTCCGGCGGATGAACTGTGTCCAAGCGCTCTCGCGGGCGTCCATGCAAGCCCGACGAGCAGCCTTGGTAGCGATGCAAAGCATTATCGACGACGAGGTCGATGAGTTGTAGGGCGCGTCCTGGGTCGCCAGGACGTATTGAGTCATATCCGCAGGCACGCAGCAAGAAGCTTTTGCCTAAGCCACGTTGTAAGAAACATCCATGGCCTGACGGTGCCCACGTGTCTTACAAAAATTACTCGCTGTCAGTCTCGGGCGACCAGTCGCGTTTGGGCGGCTTGACGATAAACCCGCTGCGGATGGCCTTGGCGGATACGTTGATCCGAACGACACTGCCGTCTACCAATGCACGTACGCGCTGGATGTTGGCCTTGAATTTACGTTTGGTCACGCCGGTGGTCTTTTTACCAACTCCGCCGAGAGACTTAGCCTTACCGCGCCGAGAGATCGATCGGCCGGAGCGGGTCTGCTTACCTGTGAATGGGCACTTACGTGGCATAGTTTTTACTCCAATACGCTCGGGGCCAAATTCCAGGCCGCCGAACCTGCGAATCTTTTCTAAATAATTCTCAACTATTTCTCATCTTCGTCTGTTTTGGCCGCAGCTGCAATGATTTGTTGCTGAACATTGCCCGGAACCGGCTCGTAATGGCTCAGTTCCATAGTATAGCTGCCCTGGCCGCCGGTTACCGAACGCAACTGGCTGTTGTATTGCATAACCTCAGACAGCGGCGCCTGGGCCTTGATAACGCACATATTGCCAGGCAGCATGTCCTGGCCCTGAATCCGCCCACGTCGCCCGGCTAGGTCGGAGGTTATATCGCCCATGAAGGCGGCGGGCACGGTCACTTCCATATCTACAATCGGCTCGAGCAGTGCCGGCTTGGCCTTGTGGACAGCATCGATGAAGGCCCACTTGCCGGCAGCACGGAATGCCACTTCCTTCGAGTCAACCGGGTGATGCTTGCCGTCATAAACGCTTACCTTGATGTCCCGCATCTCATAGCCGGCGATCGGCCCAATGGACAAGACGTCGCGGATGCCCTTTTCGATCGCGGGCAGGTACTGGCGTGGAATCGACTCGCCGAACAGGTCGTTGGAGAACTCGAAGCCTGCCCCCCGTTCCAACGGCTCGATTCGCAGGTAAACCTCGCCGAACTGGCCTGCACCGCCGGTCTGCTTCTTGTGTCGGTGATGGCCCTCAGCCTTGGCGGTAATCGTTTCGCGATAAGGAATCTTGGGGGGCTTGGTTTCAACTTCAAGATCGAAACGCTGCTTCATCTTCTCAAGCATCAGCCTTAGGTGCAGGTCACCGATACCGGAGATGACCGTCTCCTTGGTCTGATTGTCACGGATGGAAACGAATGTGGGGTCTTCTTCTGCCAGACGAACGAGAGCACCAGAGATTTTGGTCTCGTCGCCGCGGCTCTTCGGCGTAACAGCCAGCGAATACATCGGGGTCGGCAGCGGAATGCGATCCATATACATCGGCGTTGCATCTTCGTGCAGCACGTCGCCGGTCTGAATTTCCTCCACCTTTGCCAGGACGATAATTTCGCCTGCAACGGCCTTTTTGATCTCTTTGGTGTCCTTGCCTTGAAGCTTGAACAGGTGGCCGATCTTGTTGGCCTTTTTCTCATCGCGTAAATGATAGGCTGTTTCCGAGGTGGCTGTGCCCTGAATAACGCGAATCCATGCCAGCTTGCCGACGAACGGGTCAGCAGTGATCTTGAAAGCATAACCGACGAAAGGCTTGGCCGGATCAGCTTCTATTGTAATTTCCTGTGCATCGTCTCCGGTGGAGCTGTGGACCGGGCGGACCTTCGACTGCGAGGGTGCGGGGAAGTACTTCGCAGCAGCGTCCATCAGTTCAACAGTGCCGACTTCCTCGCGTGCGGAGGTGAACATGATGGGAATTACCGTCCCTTCGATCATCGCCTGAGAAAAAGCAGATTGAAGCTTATCGGCGGGAATTTCCTCACCGCCAAGGTAAGCTTCCATCAATTCTTCGTCAGCTTCGATGATGTTCTCTGTCAGCTGGGTGTGGGCATCACTTACATCGCCGAAATCGGCTGAGCCGGAATCGCTCGTGAAGCAGTCGACGACCGACTTGCCTCCCCCGGCGGGCAGGTTCATAACCTTGCAGGCCGAGCCAAAAGTTTCACCGATCTGATCAACCAGTGCAGGCAGATCGATGTTTTCGCTATCGATCTTGTTGATCACCACCATCACAGCCAAGCCGGCATCTTGAGCAGCCTTGAAAAGCCTGCGTGTGTTTACCTCGATACCGGCAGAAGCAGAGACGACGATTACGGCGATATCGGCGCCGGCCAGGACTGAAAGTGCCCCGCCGATGAAATCCGGATAGCCGGGTGCGTCGATCAGGTTAAGGGTTACGCCCGCGTGGTCAACAAAAGCCATCGCCGGGTCAACCGTGTGCTGGCGATCCTTCTCGATATCCGAGTAATCCAGCATCGACGTGCCGTCGTTAACCGAACCCAGTCGGGTGGTGGCCTTAGCTTGATGCAGAATTGCCTCAGCCAGCGTGGTTTTGCCCGCGCCGCCATGGCCGAGAAGAACGATATTGCGTATGTCTTGAGGTTTAGAAGCCGGCATACTTTTGTCTCTCCAAATGGAAAAAACCTTATCCACACAACCTACGTACCAGTCTGACTGGCTTAGAGTTGCCGGAAACGACAGCCGGAACTGTCGAGAATTCGTCCATCATACTTACCCAAACCCGCAGGGCAAGAGAAAATCTCACCATGGCACACCACCCGAAACGACATTTCAACTGCACCTTGAGCAGTTGAAACTTAATCAGTAACATTTATGCTGATTGCGGCATCGTCTGCGCCTGTATACGACATCTCAAGGGTAAAGTGCTCTTACAATCTTCTTGTCGTTGTCGCACAAATTCCAGATCCTCACCTTGCAGTAACATCGGATAATTCAATGGCCTCCCTTCCATGAGGGTAACTTGCAGTCAAATCACGGGTCGGGACTGGAAATTTTCCTGCCCCCCTAGCCAACGCTGGTTGAATCGGCCAAAGAAAAAAATAAATCTCAATATCCTTAATTGCTCATTCCCAGGCAAAGTTTGCTCGAATTCGAGGTTAACCATAGTACCGCAGTGGCTGTAAAAAGCTGGAAAATTCGCTCATTCGCTCATCAGTGACTTTGGAGCCTAAGATTTTGAGCTTTTATTAAAAAAGACGTTGGCCTATACTGGTTAAGGAGTTGTGAATGTCAGGGCCTATTATGACCGATAAGGCCTTCGGAGGCCCGCTGAACGGGCATTGTTGATAGTCGATCAAACTTTCCTGTAGAATACTATTAAGTGGGGACTGGCAGGAAGTGAGATCGTCGGCCAGTTGTATGCAATACCGCAAGCCCGGTAAGGGTGATGGAGCAAAGGTCAGATGTTCGAAAGATTTACTGAAAGAGCACGTAAGGTTTTAGCCCTGGCCAATCAGGAGGCTCAGCGGTTTAACCACGAATATATCGGCACCGAGCATATTCTGCTGGGGCTGGTTAAAGAAGGTTCGGGCGTTGGCGCCAATGTCCTGAAAAACATGGGCGTTGACTTGCATAAAGTCCGCATGGAAGTGGAGAAGCTGGTCAAGGCCGGGCCTGAGATGCTGACAATGGGCAAGTTGCCCAAAACCCCGCGAGCGAAAAAGGTCATCGAATATTCGATCGAAGAGGCTCGCAACCTGAACCACAACTACGTCGGCACCGAGCATGTTCTTCTGGGGCTGCTGAGAGAGCAGGACGGCGTAGCTGCCCAGGTACTGATGAACCTGGGACTCAAGCTTGATGAGGTCCGTGAGGAGGTGCTAAATCTTCTTGGAGCCGGTGTCGAGCCTGCTGAAGCCCATGGCCACATACCGACCGATGCTCCGGGTCGAAGGCCCAAGAGCAAGACCCCTGCCCTGGAGAACTTCGGGCGCGACCTGACCGAACTGGCCCGCCAGGACCAGCTGGACCCGGTAATCGGCCGAGCCGACGAGATCGAGCGGGTAATCCAGGTACTCTGCCGACGGACCAAAAATAACCCCGTATTGCTAGGTGAAGCAGGCGTCGGCAAGACCGCTATCGTCGAAGGCCTAGCCCAAATGATTGTCTCCGGTGAGATCCCCCAGATCCTCCATGAACGGCGAATTGTGGCGTTGGATTTAACCTTGATGGTCGCCGGCACGAAGTATCGAGGCCAGTTTGAAGAAAGAATCAAGGCAGTCATGAACGAGGTCCACCGGGTAGGCAATGTAATCCTGTTCATCGACGAGCTTCACACGCTGGTAGGCGCAGGCGGGGCTGAGGGCGCTATCGACGCAGCCAACGTACTGAAACCTTCACTCTCACGTGGTGAAATCCAGTGCATCGGCGCGACGACGATGGACGAGTACCGCAAGTATATCGAAAAGGACGGCGCTCTTGAGCGTCGGTTCCAGACCATAATCGTCAACCCACCGAACAAACAACAGACCCAGGATATTCTCAAGGGCCTGCGCGACCGTTACGAAGCCCACCACCGCGTTCAGATTACCGACCTGGCCCTCGAACGGGCTGTGGAACTGTCGGCCAGGTACATCACCGGTAGAGTCCAGCCCGATAAGGCTATCGATGTAATCGATGAAGCCGGTGCGAGGGTTCGCCTTAAATCTATGTCCAAGCCGCCTGACCTTGCGGAACTGGAGACTGAGGTTAATCGGCTTCAGGTAGAAAAAGACGAGGCAGTAAAGAACGCCGATTACGAGCGAGCGGCTGAGCTTCGTGACAAGGGAGAACAGCTTCGGGCCCAGAAAGATAAAATGCTGGAGGCCTGGAAGCAGAAGGCCAACGAAATTGACGGCGTGGTAGACGAGGAAGTCGTCGCCGAAGTCGTCTCAAAGATGACCGGCATTCCGCTGACTCGGCTGGAGGCTGAAGAAGCCAAACGACTGCTCGAACTGGAAAAGGAGCTGCATAAACGCGTTGTCAGCCAGGATGAGGCAATCAAGGTTGTCGCCAAGTCAATCCGTCGCGCCAGGTCAGGCCTGAAGGACCCGGCCAGGCCTATGGGCTGCTTCATCTTTGCAGGGCCATCAGGCGTCGGCAAGACGCTGCTTTCCAAGGCCCTTGCCGAGTTCATGTTCGGCGATGATGAGGCACTGATCCAGATCGACATGAGCGAGTACATGGAAAAGTACAACGTCTCGCGGCTGGTCGGCGCGCCTCCGGGATATGTCGGCTACGAAGAAGGCGGCCAGCTTACCGAGCGAATACGCCGTAGACCTTATGCGGTCGTCCTGCTGGACGAGATCGAAAAGGCGCACCCGGATGTATTCAACATGCTCCTTCAGATCATGGAAGAAGGCCACCTGACAGACTCGTTCGGCCGAAAGATCGACTTTAGAAACACGGTCCTGATTCTGACGACCAACATCGGTGCCGAAATGATCAAGTCAGGCGGCGGTTTTGGTTTCGGCCCGCAAGATGATGAAACCTCTTACGAGAAGATGAAAGAGATGCTCGAAAAAGAGGTCGAGCGTCACTTCAGGCCGGAGTTCCTCAACCGTCTCGATGATATAATCGTCTTCCAGGCCCTCACCCGTGACGACCTGACCATTATCGTTGATTACGAACTAAAGAAGGTCCGGGGACGCCTCCATGAAGAGCAAGGCCTCGACCTGGAACTGACCGACGATGCCAAGGAATTCCTCATCGACAAGGGCTTCAACCCCGACTTCGGTGCAAGGCCTTTGCGTAGAGCGATCGAACAGAACATCGAAGATGAGATATCCGAGGAGATTCTCCGCGGCAGTTACAAGGGCAAAAACCTCATCCACGTTTCGGTTAAGACCGAAGAATCTTCAGAAGATGGCGAAACAATCAAGCATCTGTTCTTCGAGGGCCTCGTAAAGCCCAAAGAGCAGACCGAGACACTTGCCGAGATCCACGAAGGCACCTGACCGGCAATAACAATATCGCAATAATAAACGCCCGGGCCTGGTAACAAAGCTCGGGCGTTTTTGTTTTGTCAGTGCATTTGGGGGTACTCAACTCATGGCAAGCTTATCGTGCATTTTCTAATGGAGTAAGGCAAAATATGCTTCAGAAACTACCCTTTGGATCAGTCGTCAGAAATATAATCTTAATCCTTTAATATATCTAGGGTTATCAACTTTATATCTTCTCAAGAGTTGACAATAAAAAGACTTTAACTTGACAATTTTTTTGAGTTACCTTTACAATAAATCAAACTCAAGTTGACAATTTTTCGACATAACCTTTACAATGTAACAAGATGTCTGAGACAATATAAAAGGGTAATGTTTACAATTAAAGTTATAGCGTGTGACAATGAGGCAAGAACGCAAAGATAAGATAAGAGCCTTCCTGGCCCGTTGCATTTTCCAGGAAAGAAAAGATGTTGTCAGGCATGCTGCAAAGCATTTCGGCCTGTCCAGACAAAGCATCCATAGACACCTGTCAGAGATGGTTGAAGAGGGAATTCTGGAGGCCAGGGGAAATACTCGAGGGCGTGTTTATACACTCAAGGTGCTGGCTAAGCAAACATTTGAGTTCGACCTGAGCAGTCGCCCGGCAGAGGACTTCGTGTGGCAAAAATATATTTCACAATATGTCTTCACTTTGCCCCAAAATGTCCGTGATATTTGTCAGTACGGCTTTACAGAGATGTTCAATAACGCAGTTGAGCACTCTGAAGGAAAGCGTGTTTATGTTTTCTTTGAACGCAGTTACGAAGAAGTTCGAATGGACATTTGCGATGACGGCATTGGTATTTTCACCAAGATCAAGAATGGATTAGGGCTTTCCAGTGAGAGAGAGGCGATTCTGGAATTGACAAAGGGGAAAATAACGACTGATCCGACGAGCCATTCGGGAGAGGGTATTTTCTTCACCAGTCGGGCGTTTGAGGACTTCAGCATCCTTTCAGGGACTCTCTTTTTCAGCCATAAGGTTGCCAAGAATGATTGGTTTATGGACAGCAAAGCCGTCCAACCAGGCACATTTGTAAGTATGAGTATTACATCCAATTCAAAGTTAGTCCTGCGAAAAGTGTTCGACAAATTTTCATCCAATGCTGATGCGCCGGCGTTTGACAGAACCCGCGTGCCCGTTGGCTTGCTCTGCGTCGAAGGCCAGAATGTCGTCTCCCGCTCTCAGGCAAAGCGCCTGCTGACCGGAATGAATCGATTCAAAGAGGTCACTCTGGACTTTTATAACGTAAAGGATATCGGGCAGGCATTTGCAGATGAGGTATTCAGGGTTTATAGGAATCAAAGTCCTGATGTATCAGTCAAATATGTAGGTGCGAACGAACGAGTTGAGCGAATGATCAAGAGAGCACTCGCCTCATGGCTTACTTCGAGGGAATAGTAAAGCCCAAAGAGTGGACCGAAACTCTTGCCGAAGTCCATGCTGGCACCTAAAACCGGCTAACATAGCGCAATAACAAACGCCCGGGCCTCTCGCGACGCTCGGGCGTTTTGTTTTATCAGATCGTTCGACTACAGCCCCGGAAAGCACCTCTGCGCGTTCGTACCGAAGATTTTTTCCACCACGTCTTCCGGCAGGCCCAGGCCGCCGAAGGTATACCCTTTGAGGGTCATTTCCTTGTCCGTCCCGTAGTAGTCCAGGCCTTGCTGGAAGGTATCGGTCAGCGACGCCAGCGACTCGGCGAGTTCCTCATCGTTCATTTCAAGCTGGCCTTCGGTGGAGCGATCCGAGCCATACATGATCCGGTCGGAGTATTTCAGGAAGAACTCGCGGACCTCATCGCGGTCCTGTCGGCCCAGGCCTACGATCCGGGCCGGGCCACACGTGTCGACGACAAAGTTGTCGAACTTCTCGAATCGCTTGGCGATTTCCTTAACGTCGTATTCCAGACTTCCCAGGTGAGCGCCGACAAACGACACATCCGGGTGTCTTTCGACGACGTTATCCCGGGCGGCCATGATGTCGCTGTGATGCGGCTGGTCGTCCTTGCCGTACATGTGGTACTGCGGATTCTTGGTATAATAATTGATCATCGAGTTGTTTTCATCGAGCGGCTTCCAGCACTCAAGCGGCTCGGCCAGGTGCATAATCACGGGCAGCTTAACCTGGCCAAGGAACTCGAAGATCGGCGTGAAAATTTCATCGTCGATCTGGGCGAATCTGCCACTGGGCTCCTGAAGAATCATGCCGATATTCTTCCACACCTTACATGCGATCGCGCCGTCGGCAATGTCGGTCTTCAGGCCTTCGATAACCTTCTCGGCGTAATTATCGTCTTTGTAATCCGGCAGGGAGAAACTCGTGCACCAGGCATACCGGTCGGGGTAATCCTTGGCTATTTTGCTGTATCGCTCGGCCTGATCGCGCCAACCGTCACCAGGTTCGTGGGCAACGCAGATGTTCAGCAGTTTGACGTCGTTGCTGGCCATCCATTCAAGTGTCTTGGGGTGGTCGCCGGCGTAGTGGAGATGTGCATCGATCATCATCGCTTGAGTCCTTTAATGTTTGAAAGTTTCTCTAATTGTTTCCGATCAGCTCCATTGTCGGGCCCAAATCGAATTTTTGCAATAGTCCGTCACGGAAGCTTATTTCAGCCGGAATTATCAAATGCTGAACCTTTGGGTGTGATTGCGATTAATTGTTTTGTATGCTCTCGGGCTCCCGGGCCCCAGTGGAAAGGTCAGTTTTGCTCGGTTCGGGCCGGAAGTTAAGGGAACTTTTATGACAGGAACGGCGTCTAAGACCATGTCAGCCCAGGCCGACGAGGCTAAATTAAAGGCTGAAACTATCGCCTTCGATGACGCTGCGCTTATCCAGCGCTGTCGGGCGGGCGATATGCAGGCTTTCGGCCTGCTGGTGGCGAAGTATCAGGACCGTCTGTTCAATACGTTACTGAGGATCATAGGGCGATCCGCTGAGGCTGAGGAACTGACCCAGGAAGCGTTTCTGCGGGCAATTGAGAAGCTCTCGCAATTTCGCGGGGAGAGCAAATTTTACACCTGGCTGTTTCGGATCGGAACTAACCTGGCTATTACGCGCATCAGACGCCAAAGCCGAGTGCGGTTTCGATCGCTGGATAGCATCCGCCCCACCGGCGACGGTCAGCGAGCACCGACCGAGCCAGCCGACACGTCAAGCCCTGGCCCGGTAGAAAAGCTGATCGCTAAAGAAAAGGCGCAAATGATAGCCGCCGCCCTGGAAGAATTAGACGACGAGCATCGCGTGGTGATCGTCCTGAGGGATGTCGAGGAGATGGACTACGCAGCGATCGCCGATGTGCTGGAGATACCGGCTGGGACTGTGAAAAGCCGGCTCCATCGTGGCAGAAACATACTCAAAGACAAACTGGCGAACCTGATCGGTTAAGCCCATGACTGATAACGACAAGAAACCTGAAATTCTTACCGCTTACCTCGACGGGGAGCTAACTTCCGATGAGGCTCGCAAGCTGGAGCTGCGCCTCGAAGCCGAGCCGGAACTTGCCCAGGAGCTGGCGAAACTCCGCACCGTCCGCCAAGCCGTCCGGTCGCTGCCACGCGAGCAACTGGGGGGCGGTTTCACATCCGGCGTGCTGGAGCAGATCGAGCGGCGGCACCTTATCTCCACCGATCATTCGACACATGGCCGAGGTAGCATTCACTGGTCGCGTTACCTGACCTCAGCTGCGGCTGTGCTGCTGATAATCGGCCTGGGGGCGGCCGTTTTCGTCTCGCTGTATGTGCCGGACCAGTCGGACCAGATAACCATCGCCGACAAAACTCAAACCGAAACCGCCCCACCGCCACAGCCTGCCGGAAAGGTCTTCGAACTCGCAAAAAAAGTCCCGGCCGAGACTGAAAAGGCCTCTGCGCCGCTGGCAATGCGAGCAGACAAGGCAAAGCTGCAAGAGCCTCAAACGCTCTCATCGTTCCTGGCCGACCAGCAGATAGCCGCCAAAGACCGGCCTGAAGCTATCATCCACGAGGTGATTCTCACGGATAACCTGCCAGCTGCCAAGGCGGACCTGCAACGGCTGCTAATGAGCTACGGCATTACCCACGCCGATCGAGATCAGTCGGCAAATGATGAAGAACGCACCGACAATTTGAAATCCAACATCTACACTGCCACCCCAGCAGGTCCGGATGCGGTGCAATACGTCGTCCTGCTTGACCAGCACCTACTGCCGCACCTCCGACGCTTCATACGCAATCTAGGTCGGCACGAGCCAATAAACTACGTTGGGCAACCAATCGTTCCTTATGATTCAATCAGCCTAAAGCGCGAGTTTACCGCTATGGGGGCCGGGCGATCGCTAGAGACCGCAGCTAGTGCACCAACTTCCCAACCAGCTACCCAACCGACAAACGGCCAGTTAGCTGATCGTGAACCAATGGTGACACTGGTTATTTCGCTGCGTCGGGCAACACCTGCTACAATAGCGACCTCGGCCTCCACATCCCAGCCTGCCACCCAACCTGCTACAACCCGGCCCTGCGGCGCAGACAATTAGCCTCCTGCGATGATCTATTTTCAAAAAACTGACTCTTCCCGGTAGGACCTTACCTCACGCCCGGCGAATCAGCAGATCACTTACCTGAGATGAAAATCCGCTCATCGAAAAGCCGCTCGGTGTAAGGGCTTTCGAAGACCACCGCCAGCATGAATCGTTTGCCGACTGGGATGGGTTTATCCCACTGAAGTTTGAACAGGTAGTTGCGGTGTACCTTGTCCCAGTGGACGACATTGTCCTGCGGGTCGAGAAGGTCCACTTCCCACGAGCTTATCCGCTCGCCCTTGCCGTCAGGATTTTCCTCGCGATGTTTATACAATTCGAAGCGGAAATTCCCGAACGCCTTGGCTGCGTCACGATAGGCGTCCAAGGCCTCGATGCGAACCTCCAGCCCACGAACGCCGCCGTTTTTGCCGAAGTCTCTCGTGCCGGTAAACGGATGAACGCGAATCGACTGTGGAAGCAGGAGGTTTATCGGCTCGGGCACGCCGACAGTAGCCGGCGACTGGATGATATCGAAAGGCCCGAGCTTGCCGGTGTCGCTGTCACAGCCGGCCGAGGCTAGCAGCGCAATAAAAGCTACTGCTAAAACCGCACTTACCGAATTGCTCGTAATCAGCCGGCTCATACAACACTCCGCAGGTTGGTCCGTAAATAGATGCCCGCGCTGATTGTAGGCCCGGCCCAGCCCGGCCGTCAACAAAACACCCATCTCTGTAGGCCGGGATGCCAGAAGCAGCTTGTTACTTCTGCGGCCTGGTTATCCAAAGCAACACAGTGCCTATAATCGCGATCGGCCAGACCCATACGTCCGTGGAGGTGCCAGCCAGTTCGGGCAGCGTTGTCTTGCCATGATCCCACACGCCCTTGAGCGGTTCGATAATCGAAGGGTAAATCGCAATCGCCACAGCAGCCCCCCCAAACATGCCGATGACGTTCACTATCGCATCGATTTTGCCGGTACCCGCACAGGCCAGGCCCGTCCCCGGGCAAAAGCCGCTCAGGCCGAACCCAGCACCAAGGATCGCCCCGCCAATCAGTAGCGCCAACATCTGTGCCGGCTTGATCGACAAGTTAGCTGCCTGGCCCTGCTGCAGAACCCACACACCAACCATGCCCGTAAGCACAAAAACAGCGATGGTCCGCATCGCGTGGAAATCCTTCAGCCGCAACGTGCCGATAATCTTGTCAGGATTTGCCAGCCCAGACAAAAACAAGCTCGCACCAAAAAGAAACCCGACGCCCAGGCCCAAAATTTCGGTTCCGGCTAAACCTAGCATTTCATTTGCCCTTTCATGACTGCGAAGGTGTCCTGGGGAAGGCGTACCTTGCTACGAGTATTCCGAAGCCAAACATCACGATCGTAAACGGCACGGCCGACAGCGAAAGCTGAGCCCAACCGGATGCGAACATCCCGCTTGTGCAGCCGCCGGCGATACGAGCGCCTAACAGCACGAGAAATCCGCCGACCAGGCTAAACAGCATGCGCTTGCCCAGGCCTCCGTTGGCCCATGCGTAATTGCAGGCAGATAGTTCGGGGCTGAACCGGCCCGCAAGGATCGACGCAACCAGTGCGCCGGCAAAAAGGCCCACCACAAGATACCAGCCGTAGCCGAACTTCTGATACTTCGGGTTGCTCAGCAATGCGTGAGTCTGGACGGATTCGGGGGCGATTTTTGAAATGGCTACGCCCTCGGCTACCACGTATTGGGTGGATACGCCCAGCGGCTTTTTAACCGCCACCGCCAAAACCATCGTCAGCCCCAGCAGCAGCCCACCTACCCACCAGGTGAGAATCGGCCTGTTTTGCTTCTGTTCCATTAGCTTGTCCCTTAATTGGTGAATTAAGTATCCTCCGTAGTTCTCGGCTAGAATGAGTTCCGCGGATTAGCCGAATCCTCTCGCTTCCGCCGCTTCCTGCCCTGAGCTAGCCGACGGGGTCGTTCGGCCTGTTGAACTTCCCAGCTTTCCCCCGGGGCTCCCGTTCTCAAGGCAGCTCAATTGCCACATAAAAAAAGACACGACGACGAATTTCTCGCCGCCGCGCCGTAATTGATTTTTCTAACCTATCCCTCACCTGGCTAACAAGTTTGGATTCGACTGCCGCGATAGATCGCTACTGTTCGTTAATGGTAGCGGAAACCACAATCTCTCCGCCGCCAACCAATTCACCAGTTGATGCGTCGACAACGGTTAGAACGCCTTCAAGTGTCGCCTCTTCATCATCCGGCAGGACAATCTGGGCAACGACAATCTCATCTGCCCGGTCACCGCTATCCAACAAGAAATGCGCCTTGAGGGAAGTTCCCGACTCGGATTGAACCATGACTTGACCTAGTACTCTGTCCCATCTAAATAGATGGGTATAGCCTCTTCAATCTGACGCGGGCATCGGCGGTGGTGAAGCGCCAGTCGATGCCCACTTTGTTCTTGTTGCGTGGACGTTCCCAGTCAGCAATCTGCAGGGCCATTTGTTCGGTAGTTTCGAAGTAGTCGGCTAGGCACTG
>SDBT01003049.1_pt1 | contig 29095 bp, 22 predicted proteins | sample 2277101 | NCBI WGS metagenome assembly SDBT01 (sample SAMN10404973, study PRJNA504765) | marine sediment metagenome | isolation source: marine sediment core GS10_PC15, 103 cmbsf | place: Arctic Ocean: Southern Knipovich Ridge | collected 2010
ATTATATAGATTTTATATTATTTCCAATTTAATCTTTATTACTTTAGAAATTTCTACCACTATTTTCTTATTCCTTTATGCCTCTTTCTAATAAAATTAAAAAAAAAGATCCTTAAAATTATCATTCAGACTTTAATTTAATCACTAAAGGTTTAACAGTTGGATTCATCGTTGTTCTGATAATTTTCATTGTTATTTTGGCTGTGGCTACTCTTTGGTTGAGAAGAGATTTAATTGAATGTGAAACTAGGGAAAGCCCGTATTGCCCTCAATTTACTTGCCCCACTGCACCAAATGGAGGAAAAGGTACCCCAGCTCAAAGAACAAATTCCGCGGGAAAAATTGTATACTCAAGTTAAGTTATATTCATCAACGAACATAGAACTACTCCTTCATTGGAAGAAGTAGAATGAAAATAAAATATTAGGTGATAGCGCAAATAATGGAGGCAGATTTTAAAGAATTTCCATCGCAAAATATACCACCCGGGTTGAATGGTGATCTGCAGAACACACAGCCTGCAACATTGATTATATTGTCTATTTGTGATTCAAGACTGAAACTCTTTTCAATCAATGATGTGAATTTCTCAGAGCCATTTTCAACCAAAGGAATTATATTCTTTTCGACCACAACAATAAGACTGTCAATATCTTCGACAGCACCGTCAACTTCTCGTTCTATTTTTCGAACAGGAGAATAAATGAAAAAAGAATTTAGGCAGATTATGATAATTACAATCACTATTGCTATAATTATAGCAACGATAGTATCCATTCTAAAAATGGGATAATTTTGAGAGACACTCTTTTATTTTAAAAAATAACATTTTGCCCAGTTTTTGGACAAATCTCAGATACAGACTTCAAAACATCTCCATCACAAATCTCCGAATTTGGACCAGTAAATGTACAAACAATACATTCGGCACTTTCTATGATATTATTGATCTTAGTTTCGAGGGATAATCCGCGATTAATTAATGTTATGAAATCGTTGGCACCTTTTTCGATAATTGGAACAATATCTTTCTTAACAGCGGTAGTCAAAATTTTAATATCTTTGGTTGTGGTACCAACCTGCTCGCTTATTCTTTGAATCGGAAGATACATAAAAAACGTATTTAGAAATATTATCACTATTACGGCCACTATGGCTATAATTAGGGCTGTAATGGTATCCATTTTAACCCGAATTTTTGATAAGATTCTCTTTTCTTTGAATCTTTTTTCAGAGAAGAAACTAAAATTTATCTTAGTTTAATTAGAGAGAAATAGGTTTCAGAAAATTACCATCGCAGAATTTCATTCTGTCCTCCGGGCCAGTAATCAAACAGTATGTACATCCAAACGCTTCAATGGTTTCATTAACTTTGGTTTCGAATCTAGTGGTACTTTCAACTAAAGTTATAAAATCTTCAGCTGACATTTTGAGAAGTGGTTCTAAGTTGGTATCAATGGTAGTTATTAACCCACCAATTTTCTTTTCAACTCCGTCTACTTTTCTTTTTATTCTTTGTCCAGGAAGATAAATGAAGAAAGCATTTATACAAAGAATTATAAGAAAAGCTACAATTACTATAATTATAGCAATAATGGCATCCATTTAATCTGGATCTATATTTTGAAAAGATTTTTATTTTATCAATTCTCAAAAATTGATTTTTTTAATTTCTTCTTTCTTGCGAATATAAATGAATCCCCCTAATTCTCAAAGTGCCGTCACTTTCCACATTAATTCAACGTTTAATGATAATATACGAAGAGTTTTAGAAGGCTTACCCAAAAACGAAAAGACAGGAAACAAACCTTTTACTAAACCCGAAGCGGAATATTTAGCAGGAATCAAAACACTTACAAAAAGTTATCTCTTTGATTATTCCGACCCTGATAATTTCTATCAATTAGTTTCCACAGTTTTAATTATGAGAGATGGCGAGAACAGTCTAACTCTCGAACCTGACCAATTGATGGGCGAAAATAAACCAGCGCGGCGAAAACAGACATTCGATCAAATAAAGAATTTTTTGAAGTCAAAGACGTGGATTTTTCCTGAGGAGACTGTTCACGAATCACCATTAATCGATAATATCAGAAATACAATTGAACGAATGATTTTAATTCAGGAACAAGATCCTGTCGTCGCAGAAGGAAATATTGTTTGTATTAAACCAGGATGCGAGTCTCGCAGAATTAGAAGACGTGAACAACAAACACATGGCGCTGATGAATCAGCCACGGTATTTTTCTTATGTGATATCTGTGGGAAAAGTTGGAATACGAATTAGGTTGCAACATATAAAAAAAATCATCGATTATAATCGGTGATGGCATAGTAATAATATATAAAAATAAATATGCAGAACAGAGACAAATCAGAAAATTTTCAAATGGCCGAATCATTCCCAATGTTCTTTATTTTTAGTTTTAACATAGTAATATAGATAATATTCTTAATATATAAGATTATAAATTAATATATATCACATTTAGATTTATGTAAGGTTTCTTATAGGAAACATCGTCCATTACTGATTTGAGAAAGTTGAATTTAGGTGATGACAGCGCAACAGATTTGAAAGATTCATGAAGCGCACAATTTCGAAGAAATGGTAATTATCTTCTAAGGATACTTATTTTCTGATTAAAAGCTATTTCTTTTTGTGTTTAATCAAAGATAAGTGGAAATGGATTTTAATTAATCTATTTTAAAATGACCAGCAAATCCAAAAAGATGATCGGTCCATCAACTATCAGAGTTGTCCCTAATTATATAAATAAAAAGGGAACAGCCTGCGGAAGAACTGAACCACAAGTTGACCGAGCTTTGGAAAAAATTGACCAAATTAGAAATCAAGCTATCTCTGAATTGGTTAAAAATCCAGAGGAGTTTATCATTAAACTCTGGGAGAAGTCTCTCTCCAAAGATAAATCTTGTAAATTTCAAATGGGCAACAACAATCCCACATTAAAGGAAAGATTAGAGGGGAATATTAATTTTTTATCCTCAGATAAATATGCCAAATGTAATGGATGCCGGCTATTAGAATCTATTGTTCCTCCAAATGGGAACATTAAGAATAAAACATTTTCCCCAAAGAGTGGAAAATCAAGGGGCTTGAAATATTCAATTTTGAAGGTTGAGGGTGTTATTTCGAAAAATTTCCAAACTGGCCAACAGGACGATATTATCAGACAGATAGTTCAACAGAACGAATTGGCCCAAACTTGTCAACCTCACCTTTCTGTTTTATCTAAGGCCAAGTATTTTAGTTTAGATTCGTTTAGCAACCGATTGCTGATCAGTTGGTACTTGGAAAAAGTTCTCGGAAAAAGTAAAATGCCACATCTTCGGAAGATATATTATGGGTTTATTTGTGCTAATGATGGATATTATCTAATAGAAGAAAATAAATATCTGAAATTCTCAGATCTCAACAAACTTAGCCCGGAAATTATTTTTAGCATACTTTATCAGTTATTTGCACTGTTTCATAGACTTAGAAATTACGATTTATCGTTTCATGTCATAGACCAAAATACCTTTCTTCTAGAAAATTCACCGTGTCGTTATGAATATGATGGTGTTCAAATTACAGGAGAAATGACTCTTAAAATTAACAATCTATCGGGTGCTGGGATTAGTACTTATTCTCGTAAGAATCCAGACCAAATTGTACGTATTTACAAATCTTCCACCCAACCCGAAAAACGTTTCGAGAAGGTTTTTTTCAAATCGATCAATTGGAGTGAACATCACGAATTATCCACTTCCCCGGGAGAAATACCCAAATCGTGGGTATCATACAAAGTTTCAGGAAACGGACTAGAACAAGAACAGAGAACAGCTTTCTTATATGCTAACAGAATGGGTTTGCCGCTTTATCAAAGTTCTTTTGATATTTATCGCCTAATTTTGTTGCTAGTCTCAAATTCTAAAATTTACGAAATCATGATTAAAGACTCAGAATTGTCTAAAATTTGGTCCTCTTTTTGGATACCATCTGAATATAAACATGTCCAAACGAAAATTAAATCTCACCAATTCTGTCTCTATCGTGGAATTGAAAGCCCCGACTTCTGTTCCTTAGCCACTATTCTAACTGGATTAACATTACGTTGTGATATAGTCGAACATGTTTGGTCACTATTAAAAGATTTCTCTAATCGAAATAAATAAATTTGTTAAAATATCTCCAAGATAAACTTGAAGATAATACTTTCCATCAAAACATCGTCCATTACGAAGTGATTGTAGCTCCTCTTTTAGGCCCCAGATCCTATGGGAGCTGAAGCCAAAATTCTTCGCGAGCACGCCATTGCGAAGGTAATTCCCCGAATAGATAAATTGAACAAAACTCAAAGTATCGCGAGTTCTGCAAGTTCATCAATGTCTCCTCCTGTGGCTAATTCTCCTTCTGCTGTGGTTCCTTCTCCTTCTACTGCTTCTCCTTTTTCTCCTCCTCCTCCCCCAAGAAGACCTTGTAGTGTTCCAGAATCACTTTCGCCATTCTCCTTATCTTTTCCTGTAGACCCCATCAGATTCTTTATCCCAATTGGGCCAAGGAATAATAGGGCTATAAGAGCAGCGAAGACGATCACTAATACAACAATGATTAAAATAGTAGTAAAAATGCTGGTTGTTTTATTAGTTTGGTTGGTTTTAGCGGTTTGTTGATTGAAAGCGACCTGTCTGGCCACATTATTTAGGGCACAGGTTGAATTTGCACTTCCTTTATTAGAGAGAGTGATATTTCCCCCTACCGAATTTGTGAATATGATTACATCGTTTTCTTGGATATTACTATCGGTTGATTGGCAAATAGATTCCATGATTTGTGTAATATTATTAGTAATGGCTTGTCTGATGGTAAGACTATTATTCTGGGCATTGAATTTAAAACTAATTGGCCAAAGATCGCTACTAGTATTAGTTTGTTGCGCCATAGCCTTCATAATCGCTGTAATTTGTGAACTCAATGATTGATTCATGGCACAACTAGCCGAGGCTTCACATTGGTTAGTTAGTGTTACATTGCCAGAGGTTGAACCACTGACAACAATTGTATCATTGTTTTGTATTGCCGTACATTTGGCCACACATACTTCTTGTGACGATTCAAAGATATTATTGGTAATAGTTTGTATTTCTGTGGCGGTATTACTTTGAGCTCCACCCATCGAGATTCCAAAAGTAGAATAAGTCTCTAGATAGGACTCTTTCAATGAATCTAAACTTTTTCAAATTTAAATGACAAATTATTATTTAAATCTTAGGATAAATAATTTTATTCACTAGCTTTGAATATTCATAATGAACGCACCAAAGAGTCAAAATAGATAATTCAATTCAAAAAAAGTTGGTGAGATTTTTTTTTCAGACGAAAGTCTTTGTTTTTGGTTTTTTGAGATTTATTCAAATGAATTATCATAAAAACCGCTCGAATATATTATTTGGGGAAAATCAAGCTGTCAGACAGTTCAGAGCCTTTAATCCGTTCAAAGTTAGTAATCCCAAAGAAGACTCCATGAACATTAACAGTTATTCTCACTTTAGATCATCTAGGAAATCTTATTCCAAATCCACAGATACATCAAAACGTTCATCTAATGATTTCGAACAATTACAGTATCCTCAGAGAACAACAACTTTTGAGAAATCTGGACGAAATAATAGCACAGTTTGTGTATCTGAAAGATATAATACATCACCGGCACCTAAAAAGTCTGGCAGATTAATTAAAGATGGTAGTCCTGTGGGAAAGGGTACTTATGGAACCGTGTATAGAGCGTTTTTTCATCGTCGAAAATCAAATGATGGAAGAGAATACGGTCTCAAATCTGATCGTGTGGCTGTTAAGAGAAATCTTGTTGATGCTAAGGCATCCTTCATTGTTCCAGTTAGAGAATTGACTATCCTGAATAAATTGAGGGGTCATCCATTTATTGTTAAATTACTGACCATTTCTCTAGGAAATCCATTTATTAGGCTCAAACGTCCACATAATCGGTTTGGTCGCGAACCCAATAGAGAATGGATAGAAGATAACAGAGATCACAATTCGTACCAAGTTGAAACATTGACACCGCTTGAAGACAGGACTCTCAGGGATGACGAATTATATTTTATTTTTGAAAACGCTTCGCATGATTGTCACTCTTTGATATATAATAGGAATTTGACAGGCTCAATTATTAAATTATCCATGGTTCAAATTCTTTTGGGAATGGAATATGTTCATTCACAGGGAATAATCCATAGAGATTTAAAACCCTCTAATTTATTATTTTTCAGAAGTACCACAGGAACCACTGTTAAAATTTGCGATTTCGGTTTATCTAAACACCTTACAAACCAGGAACCAATGACACCCCGAACAGTAACTGCTTGGTATAGAGCACCAGAAATAGTCTGCCGTTGGAAAAATTACGGAACTGCGGCGGATTGTTGGTCGATAGGATGTATATTCTTCGAACTTATCTCTAGAAAAGCTCTGTTCTATAGAATGAGAGACGAAAGAGGATCTATTTTTGAAAGGATGATGCAAACTTTGCCTGAAAACAGAATAGATTCTCTTCGTCAAGTTGATCGGAATAATCATTTCGCTCAATCCCAAATAGGAATTAAGAAATGGAAGTCGCCTTCTAATTGGAAAGAGGTAATTCGTTTAACTAATAGGCAAATTAAAATATTTAATCAAGCTAAGGGTGGCGGAACATATCGACAATTCTTGGATCTTTTAGACAAATTATTACACCCTGACCCAAACCAACGATACACTGCAACAGAAGCATTAAATCATCCATTTTTTAATAATTGTAGAAGCTATATTGAAATTACCAGAAAAATGCACCCAATTACACCAAACGATTCCCCAATTATTAAAATTTTAGATAGGGAAGAACGTCACCATGCAGTGCAAGTGGTTTTTAATATTTATAATCATAGATCGGAATTTAAAGTGTGGTATACGCACCGAATTTTATTTCAAGCCTTGGACATCTTCGATAGATATTTAGTTTGGGTTGACGAAACTCAGACAAAAACCGGTCTTCGAACCCCAAAGCCATCATTAAATACTGAAGAATCCGAATTTAGATTCATGGTATGTATATATCTTTCAATGAAATTACTTACTACCACTAGAATCGGAGTTAGTTTCGGAGATATTGTTCCTAAAACATATAGGACTAAATATTATATTGAATTAGCTAAGAGCTTTGAATCAGAATTAATCACTAAAGCTTTGGGTCTAAATGTCTACCGAAAAACAATATTCGAGGAAGCTGATAGTTTGAATATTGTTTTAGATGAAATGCAAATCAGAGATTTATTAGTTTCTCATGGAAATGTCGGAGCTATAGAGGATACGGCTCTTAATTTACTAAACAAATATCTTTCCCCTGATGATTCAGATACTGATTCGGAATCTGAAACAGATGAGATGGTGGAAAATTCAGAGCCCCTTCAATCTAATCAACCAGAAACTTTTCCTTCCAGGGAAACATATACTACATCAAAAGTAAGATTAGTAGTAATGGATAAGACTAAATTTGACAATAGAACACATCACTGTGATGTCAATGCACCCGTCAGATCAATCCAGCCTCCAATTTCAGATGATATATATTCAATGTATCAAGCAATTAATAAAGCTCCTCATATGAAACTTAAAACACCCGTTTCTGGGATTCAAAGCGCGACTGTAACATATCAAACAAAAGATAATGGTTCGGAACCAAACAGGGAACTTGAAAATTTATGTTACCCAAATCGTCCCAAAAAGGGCCCAGTTTTTAAAGTTGGGCTAGAAAGAGTATCTAATATACCAAATTATCCCGAAATGAATTCTGTTTCTTTATCGGTAAAACCTAGTTCTGGGTTCAGACCTAGAATGGTCAGACTAGATGAAGCAGGAAAAAGGAGAGTTCCTATCGAACACGCCAATCTACTAATCAAAATCTGATGAAAACAGATGATCAAATTATTTCGAACTGTCTTCGAAATAATTAAATTCCTTTAAGATCCTGGAAGATAATCTTGCTATCCAATCATATTAGTTCTTTAGTGTTCAAATTTCTTATCTTCATTTCAGAAATAAAAACAAATCGTGACTAATTACTGGAAACCTTGATTTGTAGCTTTCGTATTGTTCGTATATTACGTTAAAAAAAACAGTCCAAAAAACGTTTTTGTGGAGATTTGGATTTTCTTATTTTAAAGAATTTGGAAAAAATTAATTTTAATATTAAGCCCTCTCCCGAGAATAAAAATAGAACCAAACTAATGCAACTATCTATCCGGTCAAAACCCGCTTCTCCGTCTCTTCAAGTTGAAGTACAGAGGGGAGCCGCTCCTACTGGAGGGATGATGTCATTAAATATTCAACCTCGTTTAACGACAGGGGGAATTTCCTTATCTTTAAATGGGACCAACCCTCAGAATGGAACATTTGTCCCCATAAAAGGAAAATTAGCTTACAGTGCTGATAGATACAAACAATTGGACCATCGAACTCATATTTATCAAGTCTCTGACACCTATATTGGGAGCGACGAAAAGCTTTCTAGGCATAAGACTTTACTTGATATGGATGACATTGAGAATCCTAAGATGAGAGATGATACCATCACTCTCCCCGAAGGTGTGGAAAGATTGTTTTTAGAAGTACTAAGTAATGCTGGTGATAATGTGATAAAATCAAGATTGGCAGGGATAGAACCTGGTAAAATCAAGATTACTATGGATAGAAAAACTGTTGTTGTTAGAAATGGTGGAAGAGTGATTCCTATTGCCATTAATAAACAAACCGGGGTCTATGTACCTGAAATGCTTTTAGGAATGTTGTTAACTTCTGATAATTTTACCGAAGGTGAGGACAGAACTGGAGCTGGAAGAAATGGTTACGGGGCCAAAATTACTAATGTCTATTCTAAGTATTTCAAAGTCGAAATAGGTGATCCACAGGAAAAATTATCTTATTCTCAAGAATGGAGAGATAATATGATTACTCGTGGTGATCCAGTTATCACTAGCGGATATACAGGCGAATCGTTTGTTCAAATTACTTACCAAATGGATCAAGAACGTTTTGGGTACACAGAATATCCAAATGAAGCTTTTGGTCTTTTCGCTCGACATGCTGCAGATATGGCTTTTAATCACCGAGTGGTAATACATTTCAATCGAGTAATTTTGAAATTTAAAGATATTGTAGATTTTGCTAAATGCAGATTTAATGGAAATCATAAAACTTTAGTACATTATGAGTGGCCGGCGGGAACTCCTGTTACCACTAAACAAAAAGGTTTAGTTGTTTCCACTAATCCCAAGATTTTACCAACCGTTGAAGTTGTCTTAGTTGACACACCAAGTGAAGGTAAAATCGTAGCTTTTACCAACGGAATGATCAATATCGACGGTGGGCTTCATGTAGATGCTGTTATTAAAGCTATACAGAAACCTATTTTAAGTAAAATAAACGGAGCCATGACTAGATCAAGAAGGAGAAAGAATGGTAAAACTGGTCCAACTTTAACAGCCACCGATTTAAAACGACACATTTCAATAATTGTTTCTTTCCGTGCCACCAATGCTAAGTTTAGGGGTCAGACAAAAGACAAATTGATATCTTCTGATCCTAAAGTGTCAGTAACCGTAGCACCAGAGAGATTTAATTATATTGGTCGTTGGAAATTAGTTGAAAGGTTAATTCGAGCTTTGGAAGCAAAACAAGAAAAATTACTGACTAAAACTGATGGCCGAAGAAAAAGACATATTGATGTTCCTCAATCAGAAGATGCTAATTGGGCCGGTCGGGGCAGAAAATCAGCACAATGTAAATTGGTAGTAACTGAAGGTTTATCAGCCACAACTTATGCTATGAAACTTTTTGCTCTCAGCGGGGCAGAATATAGAAATAGATATGGTTTTCTACCACTGAGAGGTAAATTCTTGAATCCAATTGGTGCCCCTAAAATGCAAATAGCCACCAATAAGGAAATATCGGCTCTCAAGCAATTGATGGGATTAAAAGAGGGAACTGATTATACTCTTCCCAAGGAAAGGGCCACTCTTAGATATGGTGGTATAATAATTATTGCTGATCCCGATGTTGATGGTAAACATATTCTAGGTTTGATCATCAATTATTTGAATTATAGATTTCCATCATTGTTAATTAATGAAATGATTCATTATATCAAGGTTCCAATCATTAGAGTTAAACATTTTAGTCAAAACAACAAATTTTATAGCTTGGCTGAATTTCAAAGATGGCAAAATAGAACACAAAATTCTAGCAGCTGGAAACCGAGTTATTTTAAAGGTCTTGGAACATCTGTCGATAAGGAAATAGTTGAGGATTATAATTCGCTCTATTCGGTTCAAATCACATATGACGAAGATGCCAATAAATACTTAAATTTAGCATTTAACCCAAAGAATGCCAACGCTAGAAAAGGATTAATCGAAAGATATGCTCCAGAGCAAGCCGAAGGAAGATTCGAAAGTGAATCTATATCTCATATTGTCAACTTTGAAGTAATAGAATTTTCCGTAGCTGATGTCGAACGATCCATTCCCGGTTTTGACGGACTGAAGGACAGTCAAAGACGTATTCTTGGCACAGTCTTGGATAAATGGGGAAAGAAAATTGGACAAAATAATCTTGTACCGATGAAAGTTTCTCGATTGGGACCACATGTAGCAAGCAAAACACATTATCATCATGGAGAGAAATCATTAAACGATGCCATCATCAATATGGCCCAAGATTTTGTAGGAAGTAATAATTTACCACATTTATTCCCAAAAGGTGATTTTGGAACCCGAAGGAAAAATGGATCAGATGCTGCTGCTCCTCGTTATATTAATACTATGCCAATGTGGTGGTTACGATTAATTTACCGACATGAAGATGATGGTATTCTGAAAATGGCATTTGAAGAAGGAAATGAACGAGGCTATAAAAGATACAGACCTATCATTCCAATTGCTTTAGTCAATGGTTGTAAAGGAATAGCTACAGGATTTTCAACATTTTTGCCGCCATATAACCCGATGGATTTATGTATTTGGTTAATATCATATATGTACAAATTTGAATTACCGTATCTAGTCCCGTGGTATAGAGGATTCAAGGGTACAGTCAAAGTCGCAGACAGCCGTGGAGGAAAAAGAGTCACTGGTAAAAATGCAAGCCGGGTCACTTTAGTCTTAGATTCTGAAGGTAAAGTTATATCATCAAATTCGCGAAACGATATTTTTAATCAAGAGTCGGAAGAATCTGAAGAATCTGTAGAAGGGATGGGAGAAGATGATCTAGAGTTTGATTTAGGGACACGCCGTTGTTCGGTGACCAAAAGACAATCTGTTTATACACAAGGAATTTTAATCACTGGTGCTAATACATCAGTTGTAACAGAACTTCCAATCGGTCGAAGTATTCACGGTTATGATGTTTGGCTTAGAAGTCTTCTCGCTGATGGTAAAATTTCAGATTTCGAGAGCCACTCGCAGCCAAATGTTCCATATTTTACTATCACTGGAATGAAATGTCCAACCATTAGGAATCTCCGTTTAGAAAGATCATTTGGGATTTCAAATATGGTTCTTCTTGACGACGAAGGTCACCCTCGTTATTATAAAACAACAGAGGATTTAATGAAAACATTCTATCATTATCGTCTAAATGCTTATGGGGTTAGAAAAGAATTATTGATTAAAACCAAACGGGAAGAATTGGAAAAATTGTCCGATCGAATTAGATTTATTCGAGCTGTGGTTGATAAAACCTTGATTGTATTACGCCGTCCCAAAGCTGAAATATATGTTGATATGGATAATTTACAGCTTCCTAGAAAATTGCTGAAAGAAGTTAGTCTTTACCAATGTACAGCTGATAATATAGAAAAATTAGAGAAAACTATTGTCGAAACAAAAACTGCACTAGCCAAAATCATCGGACTTGAACCAATTAAAATGTGGGAAATAGAATTGCTTATTTTCATTAAAGAATATTTGAAACGTTATCCTGATGAAGTGGCACGTTTTGTGTATCCTGCTCTCCAAGAATCTGTTTTAAGTCAATATTATACTCCAGGTGTAGTTCCTGTCAGGGAAGTTAAAGAGGTTATTGTAAGAAAACCTGTTATAATTTTCAATATCAAACCAGGACCAATCGAAAATAAAGGATAAAACGGACATAGAATAATATGAAACAAAAATCCCCCTCCATGTGAGGAAGATTCTAAAATTTAAACCAGACAATTTGTTGGTCAAATCTAAAAACGTTTAGGTAGCCCTGTCGGAATATTTATAGCCTGCTGATGAGTGTAATTAGATTGTAATCTGGGTGACACATCTATTTCAACCGACCTTCGATTGCCAACTGAAACGGATTCATCCTGTATATTAGCCGATCTATTATTTTCTCGTCCGGTGGGTTGTCTAGTTTCTGGTGTATTTAAAGGTGTAAATGTTCGATCTAAAGCTGGCTCTGGGATGGATAACATTGATAAAGGCCGACTATTTTGAGTACCGTAATTAGGTGATATTTCTGAAATTGTAGGGTTCCCATTAGAAAGCTCTGACCTTCGACGATGAATTTCTGTTTGGAATCCTCGATTGGAGGATGAAATTTCCCTTGATATTTTTTCTTCTTTTTTAGATTCATCCGCCATCTGGATGATATTAATTGTTATTATCTGTTTGTCAGAACTTGGCTGAAAATTAACTAACCATTCGTAAGTATGACCGGATTTGCGATTATATTTATGGCTTGATTTAATGATTCTTCGAGGAGCCTGATATATTAATAAAACTGGGACCAATTCTTGCCTTGGGTTTGTAAATTGAGCAGTTAAAGAAATTTCTTCGGCTTTTAATATATCACCTGACGAATTGACTGTAACTTCTTTCCTGAAATCGATAGTAGTAGTAATTTCTAAAGAGGATTCTCCTATCAAGAGATCAACAAGCTGCCCTTTATCGCTTTCCGGCATGAACGACGATCCAATAAAATCTTCTTCGTTTCCATTGTAAACTAAAACTTCGCCTGATGGCATTTGATCGGGAGAATCAAAACGATAAATAATTTCTGTTCTTCCGCCATCAAAATAGTGACGATATAGTTTAAAATATCCAGTTTGATATATTTTATCAGTATTCATATACATCTCACCGGGTTTAAGAAATCCGCCGAATTCAATCACCTTAATTAAATCTTCTGAATATAATTTTTTCTTTTGAATATCAGCAGATTTGATAGCCAAACCCATTGGGCGACGGGTTTCTGATAGAAAAGAATCTCTAGGTGGATGAGAAGTTTTCCCTGCCATTAAGATGATATTCTTTGAATAGAATGAAGAATGGGAATTATTAATGATTCCTGCCCGAATTGAAATTTTTATTTCTTCTTTTCCTATAAGAACCATAGAGTAGTGAATTTTCCAACTCAAACTATTCAGTATATATTGTAAATAGATGTCAGGATTAGAGGACTGGATTCCTAAAAGTGAGACTAAAGGGTTAAGTTCTATATCTTTAACAGAAACTATGCTTTTTGGTTTAAAAACTCTGACATATTTACGGCCGCTATTTAATGTTATTTCATTGTCTTTGATTGAAAGAATTTTCCCCTCTATACGAGTATTATCTTGGCTTGTTAAGATCACGTCCATTTCTTCAATCAGATGATCAACATCTTTTTCTGGAGTTAAAGCGAATCTGATTTGGGTTCCATCTTTGTCTCTAATTATCAGACTAGATGGAACTAATCCTCTAGGTAGACGTTTAACAGAAGTTTTAGAATTCTGATCCTGTACTGGTGGTATATTTTGCCAGGCCTGTGCCCATTTAGAATGAATAATTAATTTGACTAGATTATAATCTGTCATTTTGATCTTAATTTAAATTCTAACTTATCCCTTTTAAACGAAGTCATTTCATCTTCAAGGTTTAATCTTCTAAATTTTCTTTCTCCTCCCATGATCGACGACTTCCCAATTTAAATTGTTTTCGGAAGATTTAATCACAAAATCTGAATTTTTTGGATGCCCGTATCTTATGATACTTGTATCATATAATACTAAGAATGATAACTGTTCATCCTAAAAATTGATTTTTTAAAAATTCTGAATTAGTTTAAAAACCTATTTCAATCCAAGTATGTCATTTTGGTGTCTCACTTATTTTAGATCTGATAATCCGTATGGATCTGGTGTTGAAGCCATATACAATACCCAAGACGAAGCCATTACGGCCGCCATCTGTAGCCGCGGAACTTTAGAATTAAAACAAACACCTGATGGTACCTTTTGGTATTATAATCGTTTGATGGACGGGCCAATGAAGCTAGAAGAACTGAAAAAGAAGATTAGAAAAACAGGATTTTTAGATGAAATGCATCCCGACAGAGATTTCGATATGTATAAAACAAATAGTTATTATTCTATCAAGCAAGTAAAAGTATCTATGGGTCCGAAAGTCACTGTTCAACAAGTAGACAAAATTAAAAATGGGGCAAAATGTGAAGATTGTGGGGACAAATTTACTCCAGATTCAAAGAATTCATCCGAAAAACAACATAAGTGCTCAGGGTGTATAAGTCGGTTAGCTAGGGCTAGTAATAAACCCGAACGTCCAAATGAATCAATTATCAGTGTTATTCCTTATCCCAGTTCGGAGAATTCCAAAATCAAAGCTTATATATCCAATGAAGGATTTGTTTATGTGACACCAGGGGCAGAATTATGTATAATTGGGTCAGATTTAGAAAAAGAAGGAATCCTGAAAAAGTTAACTAACGAACAAATAGATTCGATATTAAGCTCTGTACGAATAGATCAAACTTGGAGAACGGGAAATGATGATCCAATTTCATGGTCTGGTTATTTAAAGATGACTTCTCAAGATTAGAATTAAAAAAAAAATGTATATATTGTCTAAAAAACTTCCTGTAAATCAGGTAGTTTTGAAATCCTTAATCAAAAGTAAATTAAAAATGTTTGGAATTTATGATCTAAAAATTATTATTCATCCTTTAAAACTTTCTAAATGAACCCCACATCAAGACAAAATAAAACTAAAGGTCTTCGTTTGGCATTCGGTTGTCAAGCCAGAGTCGGAAAAGGTGAGTCAGTCAAATATTTAGTTGATAAGTATGACGGGATAGAATTATCCTTTGCTGAGCCTGTTTATAAGATTCTCTGTTTCGCTCAGGAAACATGCCAATTTAAACCCAAAAAAGATAGAAACTTCTTACAATGGATAGGAACTGACTGGGGTCGAAATCAAGATTCGGAGGTCTGGGTAAAGTGTTTAATTCGAAGGGTTGAATATATTTCACCAGAAGAGAATATTTTTGTTTCTGACGTTAGATATCCAAATGAAAAGAAAGCCCTAGAAGATCACGGTTTTACTCTTATTAGATTGACCCGAAAAACAAATCAGGAAAAGTTATTAATCGGTGATGACTGTTTAAAACATTCTTCTGAAACTGCACTGACTAGCAATGATGTTGAATGGTCTCATCGTATTGAGAACAATGGTTTGTTAAGTGATCTGTATCCTAAACTTGACGGAATTGTTAAATTGTATCAATAACTATGGATTGATAACTTAACCACATCATCATAAACTGAACACGAAAAATGATAAATTTAATTCAATATGTTTTTTGATTGAAACCATGGATCAATTAACCCACCTAATTCAAGACGGATATCAAAACAAACAACTCTCGATGGATAATTTGGAATCATTAGAAACTTTAATTCAAAAATTACTCAAACCAGCTATAGAAAAGAAAAAGGAACAACAAGTAGAAAAAGCTAAACTAAAAGCTTGGAAATTTTTTTGGGAATATACTTTCAGGGATGAATTTGAGCCTAAGAATTATATCGTTCTGATGTCTTACCTAAAAGAAATATGCCAAGAATGGGATATTCGGGCAAAGAACGGATACATTATTAGAGGTTCGTTTTGTACATGTGTAGTAACCAACCCATATTTTTATTCTAAAGATATTTATTACGAATATTTGGAAAGTGGAAATGGGTGGTCGGATGGTCTAAAATTTGACGAGGAAGACTACAAACAATTAATCGAGAGATTGGCCAATCTCAAGACTAATCAGATGTGGAGATATATTGATTGTCCTAACTGCAATGATAAATGTAACTGTCGAAAATTAAACGATTTAGACAGTAAAGGTTTTCAAGAACTCCTTGATCAACCTAGCAAAATAATTGAAAGGAGAAATTATGTCTCCGATCCTCTAGATCGAGATTATTTGGATCGGGAAACATCATTAGAATTAGACCAAATGAAGAATAATTTGGAAAACATTCTTAGGTGCGACACCGGTGGCTGTGAAGATTCTATGGAAACTGTCGGTTATAGAGAACATTTTGATGATTATTAAAATGCGATCATTTCAAAAAAACTTCCTGTAAATCAGGCAGTTTTGGATGTTTATTATAAGAATCTTAAGTTTCTCTTAAAAATTGAAAATAAATATAATCTAAATATTAGAATATGAAATAGAGCCTTAACTATGTCTTTCTGGATTTTAATTTATAATGACATAAAAGGACCACGTTATACCGGGCCAGTAGGATTATACAAAACCCGAGATGAAGCTATTGAGGCAAGCATAATACGTTTTTATGAGAACGGGTTGCGTGGGGCCCATGGTGGGAAGGGTTGGTTCCTTTCCGACGGGCCCATAGGGTTTCATATTCAATTGAAAGGTATGAGAAAACGTGTCAAAAAGAACAATTTTCTAGACACAGAAAATATATGGAATAATGATTTGTGTAAATGTAAACGATATTACACCATCGTCGAAATGAAAGTTACCAAAATTAGAAAATGGTCCCGCTAAGAAGCCTGTTCTATTTCCCGACAACTTGAAGATGAATTTTCGAGAGAAGAATTAATATAAAATGTGTTAAAAAACTTCCTGTAAATCAGGTAGTTTTGGATATTTATTATAAGAATCTTGAATTACTCTTAAAAATTGAAAATAAATATAACCCGATTATTAGAATTCGAAATAGTGTCTTAACTATGTCACTCTGGATTTTAACTTATATTGATATAAATAACCCACATTATACCGATCAAGTAGGATTATATAAAACGAAGGATGAAGCTGTCAATGAAACCATCAATAGTTTTGGTAGAGTCGAATTATATGAAACCCCAGATGGTAAGATTTGGTTTCATTCAGATGAGTTTATAGGATTGCCGATTGAATTGAAAGACTTAAGAAAACGTATCAAAAAGAACGGATTTCTTGATCTGGAGAATGCATGGAATGATAAATTATTTGATTGTGAAAAATATCACATCATCACCGAAATAAAAGTGACGGGAAATTCAAAAATGATGACTCGAAAAGCCAAGTTATTAACAGAACAACATAAATGTTCAGACTGTAAGGGGAATTTTAATATTCATCGATTTGGTGGCTCAACAATTATAGAACTATCTCCCGGTTGCCCGAGATGCCGAGATTGTAGCTCAACTGGCTCTCTCATTCAAGAATATCGGGACAAATGGTATTGTTCTGATATGTGTAAGCAATCTAAACATAAACAAATTTCTTCAGAGGAACAAAATGAGGAACTTCGACGACCCGGCCAAAATTTTCATGGTCCACCTGGCAGTAAGAAACAGACCATCTTAAATGTCGAACATTACAGAAAATCTGATAGTGGGGGAAGTAAAGCCTATCAGTCAGAAAATGGTATTATTTTTGTTGAAAGGGGTGGTGGTATAATTGCGATAGGTTTAGATATTGAGAATGATGGTTTATTAAAAATGATTAGTACGGTAAAACATTCTTCGTTTCTTCAAGAATTAGGAATAAAAATAGATGAAGGATGGAGAAAAGGAAACAAGAAACCTGTTCTATTTTCTGACTATCTGAAGATAATCTCTCAAGAGAAGAATTAATATAAAATATATAAAAAACTTCCTGTAAATCAGGTAGTTTTAAAAACATCTTGAAGCTGTGGGCTTGATGGTAAATTTTTTTATAGATGGGACCTCATCTCATACTATGAAAATGGACAGTCTAGAATAAAAAATTGAAATGAAAATTAATAATTATTTCAGATTGAAATTATTGCCGTCAACTATTTATAGTAATTGAATATGTCTTTTTGGTCTTTATGTTGGTGTAAGTGGGACGATGTGAGGAAGTCGGGTCCCGAAACTATCTATAGGACGTTGGATGATGCGATTATGGCTGCCATTAGTTCCGTAAGTAAAAATTTATACCAAACCCCAGATGGAACAATGTGGTATTGCAATCCAAAAGAAATCAAGAGAAATAAAGGAATCAAACTAAAAGTGTTGAAAAGGGTAATCAAGATGAATATGACATTCGACCCCACCGATCCGTGGGATGAGAAGGGAATATTGACCGAATTTTACTTCATTAAAGAAGTAAAGCTGCTTGATACGCCAAAATTAATCCTAAAACAAGTGAAAGAACTAACCAACTGGGATTGTATCAAATGTGGTAGATATATTTATACTGATACCGACACCTTCGATCCTGAGACGTCTTCGGAAATTTGCGAATTGTGTTACTGGAAAGAAAGCAAAAATGATCCTAATTCAGAGGACTATGAACCCCCGAGAAAAACAAATCAAGATAACTAAAAAAATTAAAACATAAAAAAAACTTCCTGTAAATCAGGTAGTTTTCCTATTGTATATTTGAATTATAAATAATCAACAAAATTGATAAATTTAATCCAATTTAAATTCAATCAAAACATGGATCGATTAAAACAACAAATTCAACTTGACTACCAAAATCATAAATTTTCAGCGAATGACATAGAATCATTGGAAGTTTTCTGCCAGTATTTGCTCAAACCAGTCAGAGAAGAGAAAGAGAAACGGAAGAATAAAAAGGACAAACAGGATGCTTGGGATGGTTTTTGGATAGATATAGAGGATATAGAGGATATAAAGTCCAACTTTGAGGTTAAATTCAACATCGAAACATATCCAGCTATAATTTCTTATTTGAAGGAAATAAGTCGAGAGTGGGATGTTCGATCTTGGAATGGTGAATTCACCGGAAAAAATTCGACTTGCTTTGGTGTAATAACTACGCCATATTTTTATCCCAAAAAGATTCACTTGATAACTTCAGAATGGGGAAATTGGTGGTCGGACAATTTGGAGTTTAACGAGAAAGAATATGTAGAATTAATAAAATTATTAATAAAGGTTAAGAATAACCAATTATGGAGATATCTTAACTGTTCCAACTGTGACTATAAATGTAAATGTTGGATGTTGAATCATTTGGATAAGAAAGAGTTCCAAGAACTACTTAATCAACCTAACAAAACCATCGAAATGAGAAATTATACTAATGATCCCTCAGATCGGCACTATTTGGACAGGGAAACATCATCTGTATTGGCTCAAATGATAGACAATTTAGAAAAACTCCACCGATTCTATATTAGTGAATCTGAGGGAAGTTGTGTGGTCTATCAGGAAGATCATTATTTTGGCGAACTAGATTATTAAAAAAACTACCTGATTAACAGGAAGTTCTTAAAAATATAGATTTGATCACAAATAATTAACAGAAAATGATAAATTAAATTTAGTACAAGAACAATCAAAACATGGATCAATTAAAACAACAAATTCAACATGGCTACCGAACAAACCAAGTCTCGTCAGATGATCTCGAATCATTGGAAATTCTGATTCAAACGTTGCTCAAACCCATCAGAGAAAAGAAAAAGAAACAACAGACTGAAAAAGATAAACAAAAAGCTTGGAAACAATTTTGGAAAGATATGGAGAATATATCGTTTGAATTTGAGATTGAAAACCACCCGGCTCTAATTTCTTATCTGAACGAAATAGGACGTGAATGGGATATTCGAAAATGGTCTGGCGGATGTATCGGTGGTGATGAAGGCACAACCTACCGGCATGTTAGCACCACACCATATCTTTATTCTAAGAATATTTATCTCGAAAGTGAAGACGGATGGTCTGACAATTTAGATATTTCAGAGAAAGAATACGGACAAATAATGAAACAATTAACCAATCTTAAAAATAATCAGTTGTGGAGATATCTCGATTGTCCCAACTGTCATGATAAATGTGAATGTCTGAAGTTGAACGATTTGGATGAAAAAGATTTTAAGGAACTTCTCGAACAGTCTGACAAGATCATAGAAGTTAGGAATTATACCAACAATCCAGCCGATCGACATTATCTAAATCATAGAACATCATCTGAATTAAAAGAAATGGAGAACAATTTAGAGAAACTTCTTAGGTTCAGCATCGGATTTACAGACGGGGTTTCCGTGATTTATCTACAAGACCATCATTTCAAAGAATTAGATGATTGTTAAAATATAACCATTCATTTTAAGCCCCAGCGCCCATGGGAGCTGAAGCCAAAAAAACTACCTGATTAACAGGAAGTTTGTAATAAAAATTATTTAATTAATACAATTTTTGATAAGCAGCGGCTTCTTTTTCTTCATTACCCTTGAAGATTCCGTCGAATCCTAAGAATACTTTAGGTAAAGAATTCACTTTTCCTGGTGGAAAGAGGAAAGTATGAAATTCGATAATCATAGTAGCAATCCAGATCGGTTGATCAAGACCAGAAAAATGTCCAGCTCTTGGGACGAGTTGAGTTAAAACTCGTGATTTAGGCATCCAATACTTATAACGAAGGCGTTGATTTCGGGCCATCATATTATCATACTCTCCAGACCACAACATCAAATTTGTTTCAATTTGGCTATACTTAATCCCTCCAGGATTCTTTGAAGGATGGTATGGAGATAAATCTCCACTTCGAAGAGAAGAAATAGCCCTATCAGCCATCGATTTTAATGCAAAATTCTTATGGGGCATATTGAAAGGTGCAGCTGCACCTCGAGGATCAGTAGCATCCCTTTCGTAATCAACTGAGAAGAAAGGTCGAAGAGTCGGACGCATTGACCATTGATCGTATTTTTTGTGGGACAAATGTGACATTGTTTTTAATATCTGCGTAATACCTTGGTTAGAGGCACCCATCGCCATTTGAAATGATCCCGGAGCAGGAGGTATTTTTCCAGCTACCACATCAGGACGTTCATCCATTGGTAACATTGAAGCTTGACCTATATCTTCAATTTCTGGAACTGGATAAGCCCCGCCACGAATACCATCTTGATCACCAGCCCAAAGAAGGCGATTCCAAAAATCTTCCATGTATTTATGAAGAATACCTGTTCCCCAATCATCAGCAATGAAGACAAATTTGGAACCAACACCAAAAATAGCATCGGCTAACCAATTAACATAATGTTTATCGTGAACCCAACGAAGTTTCTCTATCTTTTCTTTATTATCAAAAAGAGGTTTAGTACTCCAACCCATGGTTAACATATCGAAAGTAACAACTCTGAATCCCACCATTGCCAGTAATCTAGCAATGTCCCACCATTGACTTTGATTAGCTGGAACACCATGACAAATCAAAACAAATGGTCCGGTATTTTTCCAACCCCAACGAGTAAAGGCTATTTTGAATTGTTTAGTTATTGTTTTATTCATTCCATCATCTGTAGCAACAGAAAAGAGTCGATTGGGGTTTTGTGTATCATAAATACGATAAGCATCAAAGCCAAAGAATTCTATTTTGGTTGGTTCTATAGTTTTCGGATTAGTATAGATTGACCATCTTGGTTGATTTCCTGCAAAAATATTAATCGGTTGGGTTGCTGCATCATATATTTCAGAATCGGTTGGGTCACGTTTCGTGGTTAATGGCGCATCAATTAATCCAATATATGTTGGTGGTGGTAATGTGCGAGAAACCAACGGTTTTAATCTACCTGTAGGTGTAGGTGTCATGGTTAGTTGTGGTGCTAAAATTATTGATCTGGCGCCAAATATTGGGGTTCTTGGTGGTGCAACAGTTTGGTTAGCTAAAACAAAAGTTTGTCTGGGAGGACTAAGTTGAGACAAAGGTATCAACGGAGATGGTGGGCTTCCTCGAGATGCCGGTCCCGGGAGTATTACAGAACGAGTATTATCCAAAGGTACTCTGACAAAACTCTGAGATTGAACAGCCGCGGTTGAAGAAAGTGTGCTAGGGATATTTAATAGAGAATTAGACATGATTAGTTAAAATGATCACAATCTTTGTAATTAGAAAAAAAATATTTAATCGTTTTGGCAAACTTTCAAATTTGGAGAATTTTTTCCATTTTGTTGGTTGACCAATCAAAAAGGAAATATTTTTGTTATTTATTAATGATGATGTTTCCTTTAGGAAACTCTGTCCGTTGTCCTGTTAGTTGACAGTGGCGAATAATTACGTATATTACTAATAATATAAAAATTATTATTACAGCGATAATAACTTCTCGCCAATTACAAAGAAAATAGTTCATTACACGGGTATCATGACTAATCCAAGAAGAACCAACTAATGGTTTCAAATACGCATTTCCTATTTTGCAATATTCAATATTACAAACACTACAAGGCATTACATCTTTAGATGGTAATGCCAAATACGAATAACCTTCATTTTTAACCACATAATTAAGACCGACAGGACCAGTACTATTCATAACTGTCATATGCTTACCCATCATCCACCACGATGTTGGTTGTTTCATATGTTCAATCATTTTAAGCCATAGGCCACATCCTGGTTTACAACCCATAAAAGAATTGGTAAGACAAGAACCGATATTACCCGAAGGACATAAATACAAATCACTTTCACCATAAAACAATGGATCAAGAGGTTTCACGATAACTATATCTAAATCCATATAAATTCCACCATAAATATATAGGAACATATATCGTATAGCATCTGCTCGTTGTATAGCATGGGGGAAATTTTTATAATAAGGCAAGAAGTCAGGAAAATATTTCCCACAAAAATCGAAACCATCATCATCGGTCATCAAGACATATGTCCAGTCTGGCATATGATCATGAATAGATTTGGGGGATTCCTTCCAATGATTTGGGATTTCATTATTTTTCCAAGTTTGCATGATAATTTTTGGTATTTTAACATGATTAGTAATACTCTTGGATTCTAAATTTCTCAGTCTTTTCTGAATGATCCAAGAGGGTAGTTCGGGTAAATTTTGGTATTTAGTTTGCGGTGAACTTCCGAGCGATTCCTTAAAATGTTCTAATTCTTGGAAGGTGATTTGATCCAATTTTCTCTCTCTGCACAAATTTGTTGTTTTGATTGGATTTTTCATAAACACTGAAGACGCCATTGAAGAATGGCCAAAAAATTCCCCCATGTTTAATTTGGGAATGAATTTTAATTTTAGAGTCTATCTTTTCGAAAATTAAGGAGGGCAGACTTTAACGAACCTTAAAATTAAAATTTATAAATTAGTGGAGGTCAGACTTAAATCCCCAGTCTACTGGAACTCCCAAAAAAAAGATTAACAAGAAACTGATCAGAATAAAAATAGTAAAATTTGGTTTCATAAAAAAACACCTGTATATTAGTACATCACAAAAACAAGTTAATGAATAATTTACTGATTCGGGGTCAAGCTTCATCTTTTCAAATTAGCAGCACCGATCAATATATTTCTGATCAACTCAGTAAACCTTGGAAAATACCGCAGTATTTGACGGAAAAACTACCGAATTACATCATATTAAAATTAAAACCAACAAAAACAGATACCGAGCAATATCAAAATATTAATAAATGGTCAAATTCTTCCAACGAAAATACGAATTGTGAAAATCGGAGAGATTGTCTCATTTTCAAGGAAAATAATGACCTTTGTATAGACACTGATCAGGATTCTAAGACGGATAATATGTTATCTTTTCTAATCACGCTTTGGACGACGAGTCCATTTTTAGTCAATCCCGGCATGATATCATTTTTTAACAATTTGCCTCACTGTTCAAAAATTGTTTTAGTTAGAATATTAACTAAGGGAGATTACAGACCATTATTTGAAACTAGTTCTGAAATGTTATCGTCTATTACTGACTCCAACCATCGCCGTTCGAATTCTCTTCAAACAATGTTCGAGAATTATCAGATTTATAATCAATATTCAGCAGAAATAAAGTGGGTTTTATACAAAATTTATAAATTGCCTTTGTCTGTCATAGCTAACCTTCCTATGAAAAACAGAGACAAACTTGAACATATTATTACTAAATATAATGGTCATAACTATCAAATTCTGGCCGAAGAGATAGGAATGTATATTTTACCAAATCAGGAGAATCCAACCGGATATTTTCTTTCTAATTTTGTTTCTTATAGGGAAGTTGTTAATCGTCCCCAGCCAATCGGTCGAACCCCTGATACCGATCATTTTAAATTTGATCGCACAAAAGGTATTACGTTGGAAATTTTATCCCAGTTTAGGGATTTGGATATTTTCGAAATTTTAGGATTTTTTGTCCCCTATACATCAAGAAACTCTCTTCTAAAAAATATTGTCAAGATCATTAGCCATCCGGGTTTTTTTGTGCCTCTCCATCGGAAACCAACAAATTCAAAAACAACGTTATTAACTCAAACCGATAGCCCTATTTTTATGATAGGGTATGGAACTATTGATAAATATAGAATGTACGAACTAGAAGAATTAAATCACGCTTTCCGGTTTATGTCATTGAACGAATCAGATGAAGAATCTAGCGAAGAAATGGAAAATTCAGAAGAAATAGAAAATTCAGAAGAAATGGAAAATTCAGAAGAAATAGAAAATACAGAAGAAATAGAAAATTCAGAAGAAATTTCAATCTCCTCGGATTATCCTCGCTCAGGCCTTCTCCTGCCTATTAGTTCTATTAGTGTCAGTGGAAGATTGGGATCATTGAGTGGTTTTGGAAATCAATTTCGGAACAATAGCAGTCCGAGAATCATACCAGTTTTCAATGCTAGCAGATCACCAGCAATAAATTTTACTGAATACAATCAAAGTCCCATCTTGGATCCGGTAATCTTTCCTATTTTTTCTAGACCTGAGGACCCCGAAGACGAATTTTCAAAACTTGAAATTGAAGATTTATCTCTTCTTCTCTCTTGTTTTTTCGGTCTTCAGAGGTTTGAATCTAAGGAAAATGGTTTCATTGAAGAAATTTTGTCCAAGATTAAAATGGGAAATGAAATCAAGGCCAGAATGGAAATGATTGATGAAGAAAAGATGATAAAATTCAGGAAAATGTCATCATTGGAAAAGAAAATGGTAAGAAAGTGGTTATTGATAATATTTGAGACCGGAATGTATATGAGAAAATGGGTTGGCCCTGGACACCCTTATCCAGTATTAGAACGAGATACTTATACTAATATTTATGGTCCATCTGACGAGTTATTTTCAAACTCTGGAAGAAATAATGATCCAATTCATGAACAAAGAAGCCTTATCTCAATCTTGGCGCTCAAAGATTTGGAAGAAAATATGCCCATTAAGACTAAAAATCTCCTTTATTCTTTAATTGGATGTAACTTAATTCGAGGCAGAGTCTATCGAGACAAGATGGATTTAGGTACTAGACTTAAAATTGTTACTACCAAGGGACACAAAACTACAGATGCTTGTATTCGTCTTTCGTCGACTATATTAGTCGGGAGTGGGTATATTTACATATGTAAAATTTTTCACCAAAAAATACAGGGATTCGACCCTAACTTAATCGATCAAATCGCATAATCGAACAGAATTCTTTAAGATATCTTAAAGAATTGGCAAATTTTTATATTTTCCATAAATATCTGACAAGATGAACGTCCTTTTGGGTCATTTTTGTTATCGGATTCATTATTTTGTGTGCACTATTACTTCACGATAATAAACATTTTGATAAAACCGACATATTTGAAAAAATTGAATAAAGAAAATGGCGGTAAGTTTTATCATAAAGTTAGTATTTTATCATAGAAAGGCACAAAGAGAAACATTTTATCCTTCTTATGAACGCAGATCAGACATCGGTGGTGGCCGCTATCATTAGGGATATAATAGACCAAAGTAACTTTCAAATTATTATGCCTTCAGTAATACCCCCCGTCCAAATTTATCACCCCGAAATCATTCCAATCAGAATCATTAATAATATTTCTCCGATTGTGGCTGTTCCTGTAATAACAAGTCCCCAAGATGACAACATAATACAAGGATTTTTCCCATCTAGAAAATACGGTTATCCGTACACTTTTAGAAAACCTGAAGGAAATGTTGTATCCATAATAGAAAAATTTCCAAAAGCGAGACGAAATAAATTGATCAAATCAATTACTGGCACCAATGATATCAACGTATTATTAAGACAAAGAATCTGGACAGTTCCGATAAATGCCGACGGAACAAAATTGTTGGTTAAATTATTCTTAGCCTTTCCTAATTGGAAAGGTTGGAGTTTGACTTCAAGAATACCAGTTAGCATGGAAGGAATTTATAGTTTAGGACTTCAGGAACTTGCAGATTTAGGCCTAAGGTTTAGACCAAAAATTCGCATAAATAGATACTCTTCCAAAATAAAGAAATTTAAACGTATAGTTGCTAAGATGGTGGATGTGGGATTAATTATAAAATCTGAAACAGAATTAATCTGCCACGAGTTGTTCGAATCCCTCAATCTAACCAGAGGCGAAATACTGAAAATGTTACCCCCATTTTCAGGCGTGAAGAAATTGTCCCGGATCAAACTTTCTTTCCATTATATTCTTTCTTTGAAAGAAATAGAAAAGAAACTCGTCTTGCCTAAAGATTTAATCGAAATGGGACAAGAAAAATGGTCGGAATTAGCAATCGAAGAGAAAACCCCCCATCAGAATGGATCATTTATTTTTTCCAATTTGGTCCGATCGCTAATTAAAAATAGACGATTGAAATCTAAATACTCCTTCATAGGTGATGACTCTTTCTGGCAATTTTATCAGAAATATTATCATTATTTGCCAGAATTGGGTGTCGTTTATATGTGTGAATCTAAATCTGAACCTGAAATTGCTATATATTTGTTTATGTATGGAATTTTTAGTATCGATTTAGAAATAAATCGTTTGAAACTATTAAAATCGATCAGTTTGTTAAGTGATATTCCCACCAGATCTGGTCCTTATGTTATACCAGAATGCGAATCAATCACTGTTCCTAGGAGGATCATAACACCTGAATTAATTATTAGTTTAAGTGATTTGACCATTGAAGATTTAATTCGCTACATTAGAGAAACAGATTTAGTGTTCTTTGATGCGGTCAATCCTGCACCACAAATTAAAATTATAGAGGAATATCCTATAAGAAATGGCCCTTCCTCACATTTATACAAATGGAAACACCCTAAACACTCAACACCATATCATTATTTAAGATCTTCTCAGATAAATGAAATACTTTCGTCTCGGGGATTGAAAATTTCTTCTACCATGGAAGGGAAACGATTTGCTTTAGACGGTTTAGATAAAGGCTGTCAAAGTTGGACAAGAAATGTTCGTAAACATATCGTGATTTCAGTAGATAATTCAAGCGATTCTTCTCTCTCCGATCAATTGGATGGTTTGGATCCAGCAGAGCTTTATTACTTAGCTGGCCATTTTAAAATAAACATTTTGAATGGTTTATATAATTTGGAATTAATTAGAATCTCTATTCGTCTTATACTAAACGGATTAAATCCTCCTAACATTGCCATCAAATCTGCAAATTTCACAATTAACTTGAATCCTAAGAACCAACGGTTATCTGAAAATTTCAACTTAGAGACCGACCGTGAGATTTTGACTTTTATAATTAAATCCAAACAAATCAGCCAAATTACTCAACTCCCGAAAGAATCTACAATTTGGAAAAACATACAAGAAGCAAATAGAGAAATAAGCGATTTGATCCGATATCCCATCATAATTAACCTGAATTTATATTTCAGTTTGAGACAATTAACATGGTCTTCCCTCATCATGTTAATTGAGATACTATATCCAGGCAATTTAAATGCAATTATAAGATCAGAACGAGATCATCTAATTCTGTTAAGCCGGGGTTACTTTTTATCTGTGCAATCAAGTAAAGTAATTGTCAGATATCATACTTTAGCTAAGCTCCCCCTAATTTCTAGAAAATTATTGCTTCGTTTTCATGGTCTCCCATCTGATCGATTACGGTTGGTAAAATTGGCCATGAAAAAACCAACTATTGTGGAAAAATATATTATAGAATATGATATACCCAAATTAATTGAAATTTTGGGAATAATTGTCCCTCCCGGAGTCAGAGAAAATGATTACATCACAGAAAATATCCAATCTTATAGGTTAGCTGCCGACAGATTACCAAATAGTGTCAAATTATTATCTACTATCGACCCAAAAACATTAAGCATGGGAAATATTTCACGTTTGACAGATAGAGAAATTATCTCAAGTTTTGGAATAAGACCTGTTTTTGCGAGCCGGTCTGAATTGATTGACAAAATCAGAAAATTATGGTTTGAGGATGGTTTCTTTGAATCTATTTCTAGAAACAGCATTAATGAGAAAACTTTATTGTTTACTGAGGTTTCTGACTCTAAGGTATCGATGGTAGGATATGGTAGATTAGATAATTATAGATGTTACGAAATGGAGGAATTACATCATTCGTTTAATACCAGAGAGGATAGAATGGTTCATTTCAGAAAACCAGAAAATAAAGGCCAATTTGAATTGAGTGAAATGATTGATTTGGATTTGTTGGTTCAAGATTTGTTCGTTAGATCTGTCGGAAATCCCGATAGGCTGGTAGAATTACATATTAGAATCGAGAGGGGTGTGATCGATTACCGTGAGATGGACTCAGAAATGAGAGAAATTTATCACCGAATAAGTATTTTAAGCAGCTCAACTAAGAATATCTTGAAAGAATGGTTTCAAATTCTTTTTGATGCCGGTATGTATATGAGACAATGGAAAGGACCAGGAAACTCATACCCCCATACAAGAAAGGAAACCGGACAATATCAGGATCAGAAAGTCCGACCAAAAACAGATACAAGTAATAATGTTTATACACTCGGGCACAAAATAGGA